>Ga0209700_102105_pt1 | contig 40937 bp, 20 predicted proteins | sample SiratroredBW_FD_187528 | JGI IMG/M metagenome (GOLD analysis project Ga0209700, IMG submission 187528) | Root nodule microbial communities of legume samples collected from California, USA - Siratro red BW (SPAdes) (version 2) | ecosystem: Host-associated > Plants > Roots > Nodule | place: USA...
CTTTTTTTTTTCAAGTTGTTTCACTTGAAATATGAAAATGATGGTGAACCAGAAAAATGAAATCAAAATTGATTTTGAATATATTGTAAGATTCTTGGTCATTGTCATATACATACTTGATGTATCACCAGATGAAATTAGATGGAGAGAGATTTAGTCCAAATTTCCAATATGGCAATTTGTAGTATAAAATGAAATTGGCAAAAAAAATAAAGGACATGTGCATGAAATTATTACCATTGATAAATATGAAACGCGTACCCAATTAAGACTAAGAAATGAGGAAATTATCATAAATCAATTCTGGTTATAAAGGATAAAGACGAGAACAAAGGCGACACATCTAAAATGACTGCACGCCCAAATAAAGAAACACCGTCAAAGCTTAAACATCAAGTTCGGCAAACACTTTCTGTGCTGGCATGCAATGATCATGTCTGATGATTTGTTTTTTTCTTTTAATTCCCCTTTTCTTTGATTGAATCTTCTAATTGAAGGGTGGGTTTGTGTTTCCTAAAAATGGAAGGTAAAAAAATGTTGTTGATAAATTAGCAAAGAGATCCGCAGAAGATCAAAATGTTTTTAATTAAATACAGATTTTTTACACTCAACAGGAATTAAATATTGAAATTCGATTAAAGAGATAATCTTTATGAAAATTTTTACTAATTTTTAAGTCAGTTTTGTGAAGTGTGAAGTTGTTATACAATGGTTGGAATATTTATAGGTTTTACTAAAAAAATTTTACAATGTTGTTTAACACACTTGTAGAATAAGCAAATCACACCCATTATACGAAAAACACGTCTCAAGAAATTTCTTTCTCCGTTTTATGGATACAAATAAGATCTATAGCGTTCACAAAATGCAACTTAAAAAAAGCATTATCCCATAAGAGGTTAAAATTGATTAGCCATAGTCATCTATGAGCCTTTGGTTGGTAGCACCAGTGTGGATGGAGTAGCTTAGAAGGACTCATCTTAGGATACAAAATGATAAATTAGTGTGTGTAAGTGAAACTGTAATACAGTAATCAGTGGCTTCTAGCTGGCTCTTGGATTACATTTTAATTTTGTCAATTAGCTACTTTTGAACAGAGTCAATCCAGCATAAAGGCACTGAATTGAGAAATCTCTGGAGGCCTAAATCGAATTGATTGATGGGTACCTTTTTCTTGTTTTCAAAAAGAAAAATGTTCATGATGTGTTATTATTCAACAAAACAGGCTGTCCTTGGGAAAAAATAATGGCATGAGTCGGTGGATGCATAAATGAAATGTAAAATAGAAGCACCAAGGATTGGAATGAGATGGCAAAGTCATGGCAGCGACTAATGGCCATGTTCAAGTCCACAAAATCAACATTCAAGACTTAAAGCCCCTCATGCCCATTTTAAATCACAACTAAGAAATCATGATGCTGGTTGGTTGAATAATATCATATAATTAGCCACTTCAGATAGAACTATTTGAAAATTCATGGATTGCACCCCAAAAGTGCTTACTGTCTAGCACTAGAAAAACCAGAAGAGACTCACGTATTTTGTCAACCTCTAGGGAGGCCTTAAAAATTGGCCATACCAACCTTTCAAAGGTATAAAAAATGTAAGAGAAGCTAAGATATATAGCAATACCATATAATCTATAATGACAATTAGGTGTCATGGCCCTTACTTCAACATTTCCAAGTTTCAACTGGTAGGCTAACCATCATACCATACAGGAAAAGAAGAGATGGGGAAGACTTGTTAAGTACAAATTCTCTAGTTCTATATTGTATTTTGATCATACAATGGCTATGATAATTGGCATGGTGAAACTGCATATGTCCAAAACTGAAATTTCTTATTCAACAAAATGGAGACTTGTGATCCGCTTGCACCAAGTTCACACTGGTGTCATGTCATACAATGCAACACCGCTTGAAGAGTGGTACACAAAAATCCAATTGCATTCAACAGGGTGAGCTCACAGCTGCTCATACTCGTGTATACATATAGTGAGGTCACATAAGCACAAGTTGGCATGAGTTGTGCACCTTCTGGTGTCTTTTAGTGATTTTATTATTGGGAACTCAACACCCACTTGCATTCAAAGCCAAAAAGATGAGCTCACTGAAACTACCAGGCTATATGGTTACAAAAGCTATATACAGATTTTGGCAGCTTATCAGTAGTTTCAGGAGCTTCAGTATTCTAAAAAACAAAATTGCTTGTGGAGCACACCTTCCCAAGATAATCAATCCATTATGTATCAATCAGATCAACAATGATATCATATCATCTAACTACATGGTGGTAATTGCTAATATACAATTTAGGCAGCCATGGTTTCAACTTCAACAGGGTTAACACACGGTTGAAAATATACCTTCTGATTACAATTTTACCTTGAAGAACGTTACCTTATTTCGGGCTTCAATCAATTAGTGGAGAGGTCAAAACTTACACAAGAGAATAGGCTAAACTTCATGGAAGTCAAAAGGTGCAGAATTTGGCAAAGACAGTATAAGGGTCTTTCTTTTTCCATGCTTCAAGGCGAGAAATAAGAAGAGATACTATTCTATGATCAATTATCTTGGACTCTTAGCCGCAAACTACATTGTTTAAGTGGCATTCGTCTGTTTAGAATTTAAGTTTGATGTTGATTTGAGACATTTAATCATGCTGATTGCTTCCACCTCTTAATATGTATATAAAAAATTATAGAGTCTGAAACTCCACACAAAGAAAATAATGGCAAAAGAATTTAGTTGATACCGAAAGGAGGCTAAAAAGTTAAAACAGTTGAATTTGGTTATATTAAAGACAATTAATGCGAGACTTCTCCAGCTAAGTGACTTCTCCAAGTTTAAACACAGCTAAATAAAGGAAATTTTAGTGCCTTTCACAATGAAGCAGAGTTTTAGATGTTAATACTTAAAACGAACAAATTTATCTTTCTTTTACCGTTTTCAGATGTGAAAAACAATTTTTTTAACAAAAAATGGAAAGATCCTCCTCACAAGTGTTGAATTTTGAAGGAAGACAGCACAGTTGCACGCTAAGAGAAAGTAAATCACCCCAATGGTAACATGAAAGCAAACTTATGGAGCAGAAAAGGCGGTGCCACTTGACGGATTCACAGATGAAATTTGCAAGTGCTGTTCCTCACAAAGATTAAAATTTCCCAGATGATAAAGTACTTATACCAGATCCAATATAAAATTTGACAAATATGATTATGAAACTATATAATTAAATTCACAAACAAACCGATCAGCACTCCATCCTGACTTAAGAGAAGAACAAAATAATCAACACACCTCTGAATTAAACAATAGTTTAAGGCCAGATCAAAGCAGCCAATCCATCTGGCCATGCAATTCCATTCCACCTGCAAGTTAACACCATCAAAAACACACAACAACTATAACCCAAGAAAAAAAAAATGCAAAAACCACATCAAAAGTAACAAAAACAATAACAAAAAAGACTTATCGAAGCACCTGTATCTGGAGACCCGAGTACTGGGGAGAAGGAACAATAAGGGGGGGTAAACCAAATCCAGTTTCTATTGAATTCTCTGAGACACCTAATTTTTCCTCACAGTCTCCCAACTATACAATACAAAGCCATTGTAGAAACCCCAGCTTCGGGACGATGCTATTTTGTTTTTCTTTCTTTCATGAAAATCCATAAAACTCTACTGTCCTGAGCCTTGAGAATCATCCTTAGCAGGAGTTTGCTGATGCTGTTGCTGCTGCTGCTGCTGCTGCACTCTAGCCTGACCCATCTGCTGATAAATCTGGCTCAAGGCATGTGGATTCAAGACCCCAATATGGCCATCCTGGGACAAGCCCAGCTCCAAACCAGGCATCTGCTGGGTACCGGCACCACCCAAAATTGAGGTGAAACTCATGTGACCCATGTTGGTGGCAGCAGCAGGCAAGTCAAAGCCAGGGAAGGCAATCTTCTGCAGGTAATTTGAACTCTCAGTGCCTAGGGTGGCATTAGATGGACCAGAGGATGTCTGAAATCCAAATCCAGTGACGTGGGGGGGCCATAGGCCCGTGGCCACATGGGGTCTCCCCAAATTCCCCCCAACCATTTGCCAACTGGTCCTACTGGTACCTGACCCCATATTGGCCCCTCCCAATTCATCAATCTTTTGGTGCAACCCTGATGAAAGAGAGGCCCCTTGTGGTGAAACCGAGTTGCCAGCAGCAGCCAAAGCAGATGCTGGGATTGTACCTGTGCCAGTAGCAGCTATTATGGATGGCTCAGCCTGCTGAAGAAGCCACTGGATGGTTTCCCCATCAGATTTGTGACCCAATTCTCTGGTCAACTGGAAGATTCTAGCTGCACAGAGAGCAGGCATCCTTATCCTCCTTCCCCTCCCTTCAACCTTGGTGTGCCTGTCCTTGTTGGAACTCCTCTTTGGGGCCAACTGCTTCTTGCTCTCATCCTTCTCAGCAACCACTATCTGGAAATCCTTCATCTCTGCCGGCTTGTTCTCTCCCATGTTGTTATTGTTACCTTGTTGTGGTGGTGGTGGTGGTGATTGTTGTTGAGGGAGGCTAAGAAAGTTTGGTACCACCTCCTGTGGCAGTGGCTGCTTTGAGCTCTTGGGATCCATCAACAGCACACAAAAGAGAAAGGATAAAAAAATAATAAAGGAAAGGAAATGATGGGTCCTCTTTGATTGAAGAAGGTGGCCTGAAAAGTCCTAAACTTTCGTGAGTTTTCACTGTTTCTGGCAAGGATTGAGGGACAAAACCATAAAATATTATAATCCCTATGTGCCCATGTCAATTTTTTTTCACTCCATGGCTTGGTTTTGCCCTCTCTCTCTCTCTCTCCTTCCTCTCTTGTCCTTTCCCACCTCTTTCTCGGTGTGTAGTAGAAGTGGGTTTTGACCAGCCAGCATGAATTTTGAAAGCAACTTTAACTGCCAGTTTCACCACCTTGGGTACTATAACTATAACCCTATCTCTCTACACACACCAAACATAAACCCTTCTCACATTCCCTTTCATCCCCTTCATTATACCTTTCCTGCATCCCATAATTGCAACATTCTTACAATACCTATTCAATCTCCAACCAAAAATTTTAACTCTCCAATTATTTTCTCAAAATTTACTTTTTAATCCCTAATCTGAATTTTGGTTCATGATCAGTGAAAATACTAACATTGCATTCTCGGATACTGTTGTGTCAATTCTTTTATACTAACAATTCTTCAAATGTATACTGACCTCACACTCTCTTACACTATCATGCCAGTATTTCTGTGAAATGTTCAAGGTCCAGTTAATAAATCATTAAAATTTATTCAATTAACTGTGAGTTTGTTTAATCCTTTAAAAACGTTTTAAGTGTCTAACATGAAAGTAGAATTCGTAGGTATATAAAAATTTAGATTATGTAAATTATATATATATAAAGGATGACAAAACTATATGCACTTTATATATTCGCGAATAAATTTTTCCCACTCACTGGGACAAATTTTTCATTTACCAGTACATTAAATAAGTGGGAGCAGAGTTATAAATAAGTGGGAGCAGAGTTATTTCGTTTTAGACTTTTCTAATTTATCTCATGATGTAATTTATTTGCTGTTTATTTCTATACTTAAGTTTTACAGACACAATTTTAATTTTATTTAAATTTATGTTATTAGAATTAAATTAAACAGTTTGTATTTAAATATATATTGTAGATTAATGTTGTATCATAAATATATAGATATATAAGGAGGAATAAATAAGAAAAAGAAATATTACGAATTTCTTTATTTTGGCTTATATAAACTATTTTTATAATGACTCTCATATATATGATGTATTTTTTTCTTATTATTTTTATATTTTATAATAGTTTAATAAAAAAACTTGTCTAAACAAATTCATAGAGAAATGAATGAAAATTAGTTTAATTAATAAGAATAAAAAGACTTAAAATGAATGAAGTCCCTCTAATAATATTAAATACTAAAGAGATTTAACATTACGAGTTATAAATAAAGAACATGACACAACTTTCAATTTAAGATTTTAAGGTTAAGGTAAGATTTATTTTTATTTTTATTTTTTATATATATTGTTTAGCCTTTTTATTTCTATTTAATATGTGACTTTCAATTTAGACTTAAATTCTTAACATGATAAAATATTTTGAAATTCCTAACATGGTAACATAGATTAGTGATAGAAAATTGTTTTAATCTATTCCGTAATTGAGTTTATATCTTAGAAATGTAATTAAAGGTTGAAGAAACTAGATTTTTGGTCTTAGAAACCCTCTTTGTTGGAAGAAAACCGATGACACGAGGTCATTCATTCCACTCTAGTGGTGGAGGACCCACTTGTTGTAGAAGGAGAAGTAAGAAAAGGGAATAGAAGGAAGAAGAGAATTAAATAATGAGATGAGAAACCGTGAGTAATGGAGTCATTAAAGAGAGGTATGTGATGTTGTTATGGCAATATAAGACACAAAGGGGGAGAGTGGCATGACTTGTGTTGTGTTCAGTGACATAGATCCAAGGGTGGGTCCTCCCCTCTTTAAATACCACTCTTGTTGGTTGCAGGGTATGTCCCAGTCCCATGTACAAGAATATCACTTCCTAGTAAGACTTTTACTCTAGTGAGTTCACTTCACACCAACAAAATTTAAAGGGAAAGAAAAATGAAAGTCTAAGTTCAACATGTTGTGGCGTGACGGTCACTTTGGAAAGAAAAAAAGCAGCATATTTTTAGGTTCAATCGCTCTGTGACACTGTTTTGACTGTTTCGAAGGCAAGTGAGGTCGGTTTTGTAACCTTGCATCTGCACCTCCCCTTTCCCAAGGGAGTATTTGTTTCCTTGTGAATATTGTTGTGGCCAAATCGAAGAGTTCTCACGCCGAAGGAAAAATAAATATAGTGAAATATCATATTCATATTTAGCTTATACGTTTTAAGGGTGAAAAGAAATCCAAAATGTGAAATTTAAACTATAATTATTTAAATTCATATTACTCTAAATCTATTCAAATATTTTTTTTTATCTCAAATTCAAATCTATATTTTTAGATTTTAAGTTGAATTCATTTAATTGGATTTTGATATATAGATACATTTATCTCACATTCACATCTACATTTTCAGATTTTAAGTTTAATACGTTTAATTGGATTTTGATTCCATAATTTTTTAGATTTTGAAAATTCAAAATCATGGTGCATCTAGGTTATTAATATTAGGTCGACTAAAATCAAATAAGATGGTATTGGGCCGGGCCAATGCAAAGTTGGGTTAGGTCAAGCCAAGTTGACTCGAGCTTAAATTGAGTTGAATTAACTTGGATCTAGGCGGAGCTGAGTCGGGATAAGTCCATATTTAATCGATTTAGGATAAGTCCTCGTTCATTTAAGTTGGAGTTGACTCATGTTCAATTGAGTTGGGTTAAGCCTAGGCTGGTCCTAGTTCAATCAAGCCTAGGTTGATCCTATTCCGATCAAGATCAACTCAGGCCTAGCCGAATAAGACCAAGTCAAGTTAAGCTTAAGTCAAGCTGAGTCAACCTAGGTTTGGTTGAGTCAAGTTAACTGAGCCCAAATTGAGCTAATTTGACAGGGGTCAGGTTATGCCGAGTTAGCTCGAGCTAAGGTCGAGCCGAGCTAGTAGATCCCGGTTGAGTCAAGCCGACTCGAACCTAGGTTGATATAAGTTGACCCAGGCTTAGGTCAAGTTAAGTCAACCTATACCCGGGTAGAGTTAAGTAAAGGTGGGACTACATTCAGTTGGGCCCACATTCACCTGAGTTGGGCCCATATTGAGTAAAGTACGATTGGGTTTAGGTTGGGTTAGGCCCATGTGGAATCTAGACAGATCGGGTAAGGTCTAACGAAGTCGAGTTGGGATGTGTTGGACTAAAACAACGGGGCCATGTTAAACTGAGTTGGTTCAATCTAACATCAGGTTGAGGCAATCGACTTGAGTGTTATTTAACCTGAGTTGGGTCGGGCCCACATTTGACTAAGTTGGACTAGGCCCAAGTTATTGGGCCCAGGTCGGACTAGGCTGAGTTCGACAGGTCTAGGTTAAGTAAGGCCTAGGTGAGATTGAGATGGACTGGGCTAGGTAAGGCCAAGTCGAGTTGGGACGACTACATCATGCCTACATCAAGTTAAGGCCATGTCAAGCTAAGTTGGGTCAATCCCACGTTACGTCAAGCCAAGTTGGCCAAGCTTACTTGCAATTGAGTCATCCTTTCCCCATATTAAACTAAGTTGTGTTGGTCGTAGGTTGAGCCAAGTATGATTGAGATTAGGTCAAGTTAGGCTTAGAACGAGTTAGGTCAAGTCAGGCTTAGATCGACCTAAGTCCAGTTGGGTGTAGGTCGAGTCGGAGTCAAGTGTGATTGAGACAAACCAAGCCAGGTTGGAGCAAGTCAAGTTGGATCCATGTTCAGTTGATACATCAAGTCATCGGGTTGAAACCATGTCAAGTTGAGTTGGGTTGATTTTATGTCAGGTTGATTAGTTTGATTTCACATCAAATTTAATCTTATTGACAAAGTGAATTTAATCTAGATTTAATATCCAATTTAAATGGGATTTGAAAAAACTAGATTAATTTGATATAGTTAAAGTGAATTTAGATTGGATTATGAAAAATCAAATCTATGTTCACCCCTTATATTTAAAAATTTTGTTGATTGGCATGCTTAATGTAAGGTTTACAACAACCTAAGAATCCTTTTCATAATAGACAAGTGCACTAGATTGAAGCTGGCCCCCAATCCAACAAAGCTTTCCTCACAGGTGATTCACCTATGATTACTATAATAATAAAACTCCCAGGATCTTTAAACTGGAGGGGGAAAGGACTTTTGTATAATTGCACTACAACTAACCTCCAACTCAATAGTATCTTTCTCAATGAACTTCCTCTTCTTTGTGAATACATCCTTCATAACTTGGCATACATAGAAATTTTTCTCTAAAGCCTCTATAAAAGGTATAGTGATATGCAACTGCTTAAAAACCTCTTAGAATTTAGAAAATTACCTTTCTGTGTCTTGTTTCAAGGGCATAAAGGGATAAGGAAGCTTCTTCTCCAATGGAGTTCTCAATTCCTCTCTCTATTTTATTTTTTCTCATTTTCTTTATTTTTATCATTTTTATTTTATTTTATCTCTTCAATCACATTTTCCTCACTCAATTTTTCTTTTTCTTCTTCATGAACAAACTCACTCTCACCACACTCAATTTTTTCTCCATCGCTCAACCTAAACTCTTTCCCACTTCTTGTGATAATAACTTTGGATTGCTAATTGGGATTCACATGAGTATATGCAGAAAATGGTCCTTTCGACTGGTCTACTATTTGTTTGCTAATTGGCCCACCTAAACCTCTAATTTCTTCAAAGTTGCATCAATATTTTTCTAATTCTGGATAGACAATTGCATGAATTTTTATAAGCTTTCTACAAGTTTGTTCACTCACTCATTCAATGGTGGGTACAGGTGGTGGGATGCACTACCTGAAGCTCTACCTTGCTTTCCAGCAAAATTAGCATTCTGTCTCCATCCTTGACTGAAAGAATTGGGAAAAGAGACGTTGGAGAATTGCTGGCGTCCCTTGGTTCCCCATATAATTTACGTCTGCAATTTGGAAACTGTTAGGAACTTGGCAACAACCATTAGTGTGATTGCCTCTACAAAAGTTACACCTCAGAATTGGTTGGATTGGAATTGATGAAACTTGTATTGTCTATAACTGTGATGAGTCATTATTTTTCCTTATTTACTTGTCTTTTCGTACCTATTTTAATTAGTGATTTGTGTTTAACTGTCAATTATTTTCTCAATTTTACTGTTTGGGCTTCATTTACCAGAAATTCATAATTTCATTTAATTCGAATTTTCTGAGCTAATTTTATTATTATTTTCAGGGCAGAGTTGAAAGTTTATTGGGTTTGGAAATTAATTCTGGAACTGAAGAGGGGTTACCACATTATCAGTTTTTATTTTCAGTTTTTATTTATTGGACCAAAAGTGAAAGATTTGGGCCCATTAAGTTTAGTGTTCAGGATTGACCTAGGTCTAACGGCCTATTAAAGGAGGTGAAGCCAAAGAAGTTAGGGACGTTCTGACTCTCGGCTTTTAGGAGTCAATTCGTTCTCTCTCTGGAAAAACTGGTTATGTATTTATTTTCTCTGCAATTTAATTTCGTTTATGTTTAATTTAATTTCGTTTCTATTTAATTTAATTTCATTCCTATTTAATTTCGTTTTGCATTTAATTTTCGTCTGCATTTAATCTCCATTTTATTTCTTTGAATTTAATGGAAGGCTAATTTATAAGGTTATCCTTTTGATTCAGATTGCAAAGAAGCTTTGAGGTTGCTGTTATGTTATTTTTGCTCTCTTCATCTCGTAACTCTTCATCAATTTATTTATGTGCTTAATGCTTTTACTGGTTCATGCTTAATGTTTCATTTAATATGAATTTCGTGTCTCTGTTCATGCTTATTGGATTGAGTCATGGGTTACTGGGATGGAATAAATGATGTATGTGAATGCTTAATTTGTATAAGGAAAACTTGTGTTAAGTTTCGCTTAGTTAATTAATTCAGGTTGGAATTAGGGTTGAATACGTTGAGCTTGAATTTTTGTATCCTGTGATAAGCGAATTGCAATATAATAAGAAGGTAATTTAAATTTCGGTTAAGAAAATTTAATTCGGTTATTGTTTATTTTTATTAAATCTAGTTATTTCACAACAAACCTCCCATTTTCTCTTTGTGTGTTTAATCCTTTGACATGAACTAGGTCCTTGGGAGACAACCTAGGAGTCACTTCCTAGTACTATATTTAATTGTATTTATTTGATTGGATACGACCTCGATCAAACTGCTTAGGTAGCTTAGCCATCTATTGATTAAGAGCTTCAATCTATTGAGATAGAAGTTTGTGCGGAGCCAAAAGAGCATCTTATGAGTTCAACTTCAACAATCCCTTCTTTTGTGCAGGTGTCCTTCCATGATGGTCCATTATCATATTTTTGCTAATGATGACAAGTGCACCAGTCACAAATATAAAAATTAATAAATATATCGTTCACTCCCAGGGACTTGTGCAAGAAACGATAATAAATACAATTATAACAAAATTAGACTACAAATAATTCCAAAGTTTGAACTTTTATGTGAAAAAATAAAATTAAAAAAATTGAAATATGTTTTTGTATTTTTAATAAGCACTTGGAATGTGGAAAAAGAATGGAAAGGATATGGAATGCAATTGCTCGGATTAAACTTATTAAACTTCACTCTCATGCATAAAACCAATTACCTTCTTTTCAAACAAATGTCAATGTTAACCCACAATAATACTCAAATCCTAATTCCTCACATGAATGTGCCTAAGATTATCTTAACCGTCAATTTTTTGATCAATTATATAAACGAATCTTGCTTTTCCCACAAGGGTCTGAAGACAAGAAACGAAATCTTTCCCTATTCCTAAACATAAGCTTTCATATGATATTTTGATTCAAATCTAAATTACAAAAGATATTTTCCAATATCCTAAGAACCAATGTCAAGTCCCGAATCAACATGACAAGTCACCAACATAGAAATAAAATACTAACATATTGAAACAAAATCATTTATGATAAGACATAAATAAAACCAATATTGATTTTATGAGAATTCAAATAGTTACATCTAATCCCAAAAAAACAAAAAGATGAACAATAGAATATGGATATATAAAGAAGAGAAAAGGAAAACCCTCCAAACCATAGTCGTCATTCCAAGACTACATTTTTATGACTCCCAAAATCCAGATGGAGTGGAAAGTGTATAACCCTAATGCATAAAATCTTTTAAATAGATTCTAATTTGCGACATTCGTACCCAACCTAGGTTAGTTGCGCCAGGTGTGTCTTGATTCTGTTACAAGTCCAAGATTTGAAGCCCAACCTGCGTTGGGCATGTGTTTCCTACACTGGTATGATTTTCACCGCACTCAAGTTCTAGCATCGGATGCACCTCCTTCTTTTCTCGATCCAATGCTTTTCTATTCAAAATAATAGGAATTTATAATAAATTCAATTAACAAAAACTAACTAAAATTAAGAATTTGACAATTTTTAAGCTTGGAAAAAAAATGATTTTTTCATTAAAAAATAGTAAAAAAATATTATACAAATTAACTCTATCAAATTTCTGCAAACTTAGAATGTTGCTTGTCCTCAAGTAAAGTTCACTTGGCACAAATAGACAAATACTTAACAATGGTTTATCAACTCAGAAGGAAGTTCGAATAATCACTTTAGATGTCAATCATGTATGTTATCTCTAATAAAGCTTAAAAATGATTTATTTCCTAACCAAGACTAAGTTATGGTGCTCTCAATCCAATTGTACAAGGAAAATACATGCAACCTTTTCAATATAAATTAATCATGGCAAAATGTTTCCATAGTCAACTCAAGGCACCATTCCTCACTAGAGAAAGTGCATCAATTGAGCACACTCGTGTCTTAGGGTATGATTTTCTCTCTTTCACCATTAATTCCACACAATTTAACTTTGCTTTTTTTATTTCAAGAGCCAAAAGGATTCAAAAACACGCAACATCACAAGGACTTTTATTGGGTTATAACGTGGTTGGGCTAAAAATTGGTTTTTCTAAATAATAAAAACACTGTAAGCAAAGAGAGCAATTAGATCAACTCATCAATTCAACACATTTTACCCTCTTGTATATGTAATCTAGACTTAATCCAAAATTAACTTTTCCTCACATTATTTTATTTTTGAAAACATTTTTTTTCTTTTTTTCTTTTATATACAATATGAACCACAACCTTGAAATACTTTTATACTCTTCATGTAATACTTTTAATTTTTTCTAAACTTGAGTCACACTAAGGACCATGATCTCCTTACTCTCTCTACTTATCGCAAGGCATTCAATATTAGAACTTTAAATAAATGTTCAAGGATGAATAAAAGTTTCTTTCAAAGGTCAAAATGGTGCACAAAGGTTTTATTCATGAAAAAACAAGGTTGGCTATTTGGCTCGAAGTAAAAACAAAAAGGACCTTCATCACATGTAAGCATGCAAATAAAACAATTAGCATAAAAACTCAAGCAAAGTTAGTTATGAGTAAAAAGTAACAAGACACAATGAATTTAAACTTTGAATCCTAAAATCTCACCTGGGTACTGTTAATACCAAAACTTGTCATATAATATGCCACAATTATTAATTAAAAATAAAATATGAATGCATTTTTAATCACAAAAACACAAAAGTAACCACAAACTTAAACTCAACAAGAAAACACTGTTAATTCACAATTATTAAAAGAGAGCAACACAATAAATTCTCATGAGGAAGAAATTCTCATTAGCCAAGTTACACAATTTATTATCAAAGTAAAATAAAAATTGAAATTTAAAGAACAAAAAAAAAAAATAAACAATAAAAACTGAAATCAAAAGAAAAAAAACAAAAACTGAAATTTAAATAACAAAAATTGAGAAAATAAACACTGCAAATTAAAATGTAAATATTAAAAAAAAACAAAATAAAACTAAAATAACAACTAAAATTTAAAAATAAAAATTTAAAAGAAAAAATTCCCTCCCCAAGCCGTGTTTGCATTTTTCATTGCACACGAATTTCCCTATATATACATATGAACTTGAATTACTTACCTAGCATTCTAAGAAAGTTAAATCTTCAATTGATTAACCCCGAATCTTGACTCTGACTACATAAGCATTTCAAAATCCTATAGATATACAAAATCCTATAGACATAGGAGATTAAAAAAAAATGATTTGTTTTATCCTCATTTAAGAAAAAAAGTTTCATTTTATCAATTTATACCAATTTAAAAAGTATCATAACCTATTAAATTATAAATGATTAACAAAATCGTTTATGAAAAGAATATCCAAATACCAAATCTGACCTCTATGAAACCTCTGCAAAGTCAAAGAAATTCTTGGAAAAATCAAAGAAAGAAGATCTTCTTTTGTAAAAAAATATTCCAATAATTTTTTCTAAACATAATTTTTTCTAAAAAGTGCACACAGTACTTTTGTGCTTATGTGCCAAAGTTTTTATACAAGAAAATAGAAGTATATATTTTATTTGATAAAAAGTCAAACAAAATCTGAAAAGAAAAAATAGAAAAATAAAATAAAAATTTAAATTTAAATAACAAACTAGAAAATAAAATAAAATTTAGAAGTTGAAAAAAAACTATAAAATAAAATAAAAACTAAAATTTAAATAACAAGATAAAAACTAATATTTAAAAACCAAAATTTTAAAGATAAGATAAAATCCTACAAAGGTTTACTCTATGTCAGATACTAATTATTATAGATTATGATCTTCTTTTTTTGCATCATCAACATTCACATTCTCAAGAGGCTCATTACCTATGCAAATTGGCTTGGACCCCAAGCCAAAAATTTCATTTTCTTTTTTATGGTGTCGATCTTCATAAATGTTGCATGGAGCGTGACCGTTCGTTGGACTCCATTCACCTTGAGTTGGGTGCTATTTAGACAATTAATCATGTCTTTATTCTAGTTGAATCTCTGTGTTGCCTCCCGAGAAGCACTTGTTTAATGTCTCAAGCCTGATAAATGATCTAGTCTTGGTGGATGATACCACACAAATGCAAAGACTAGAACAACAAATTAGTCTAAATTTTTTTATATAATTTTTTAAACTAAAAAATAAGAATAACTAAATAAAATCTAAAAAAAATCAAAACTTTAACAAATCTGCACTCCATATTTACAGAGGCAATATGTTCTTTTGTGCCAAAGATTGCACTCCGTTCCTAGTAGTTGCAAATCTCCAGTTGACTGAGTTTAGTTTTGAAAGCTGAATGTATTTCTTGCTATCATTCAACCCTTAAAATCATGTTTTAGCAGCAAAAGTCTATAATACAAGCATTAAGAATAAAACTAAACCAGATAAGAACAATGTTAGAATCATTATAGAGATTTCTCTACCGTAAAGAATTATAGCACAAAACTCAATAATTATATATAGAAAGAAGAAAGTATAAAAGAGTTAGAAAATAAAAAATAAAAACAAAACCTTTTAAGTCTAAAAAAATTATAAATGAAAAATCACCATATACTGGAACACAAGTCTCTAGCAATTGTACCAAAAACTTGTTAGCATATTTTTGCTAATGATGACAAATGCACTAGTCGCAAATATAACAAGTAATAAATATATTATTCTCTACTAAGGGACTTGTGCAATATACGATAATAAATACAATTATAACAAAATTAGACTACAAATATTCCAAAGTTCGGATTTTTATGCAAAAAAATAAAATTAAAATAATTGAGATATATTTTTGTATTTTTAATGAACACTTGGAATGTGGAGAAAGAATGTCAAGGATTTGGAATGCAACTGCTAGGATTAAACTTATCAAACCTTACTCTCGCATAAAATCAATTACATTCTTTTCAAACAAATGTCAATGTCAACCCACAATAATACTCAAACCCAAATTCCTCAACAAAATAAGCCTAAGATTATCTCTTGATCGTCAATTACTTGATCAATTATATAAATGAATCTTTCCATTGTCACGAGGGTCTGAAGAAAACAAATGAATCTTACTCTATTCCAAAACACAAGCTTTCATCTGGTATTTTCATTCATATTCAAATTACAAAATATATTTCCTAATATCTTAAGAATCAATGATCGAGTCACAAATCAACACGACATGTCATGAGCATAGAAACAAAATTCTAGCATATTAAGTAAAATCATTTATGATAAGACATAAATAAAAGCAACATCGATTACATGAGAATTCAAATGGTTACATCTAATCCTAACAAAGATTAACAATGGAGGAAGATGGATATATAAAGAAGAGAAAAAATAAAAAACCTCAAAACTTAGTCGTCATCCCAAGACTACATTTTTATAGCTCCTAAACTCTAGATGGAGTGCAAAGTGTCTAACCCTAATGCAAAAAATCCTTTAAATAGATTCTAATATGTGATGTCCGTGCGTTGTTGGAAATCTTGCAGATTTTGTCTTTGATGAAGTCAAGAGAAATCAAGAACAGTCAAAAAGAAGTTGAAGGCTTTGTCTTAGCTTTTAGTGTGTGTGTTGATGGAATCACGTGCAAAGGTTCATATATCGGTGGTTGATTCAAGATGTCTTAAGAAATTTATTTGAAACTGTTTTTGAAAAATAAAATAAGGATAAAATTCTGTTATGGAAAGTTAATCAATTTAACTAAATTTTCAATCGATTAATTTCTACTAATTAACTGTTTTAATGTGTAACAGTTTTTGAAACAATTTTAAATACACGTTTTTCATATAGATACAAATATAGAATATAGAGAGAAAAGGAACTTTGAAAATCTATTGCTTTACAATTTAAGAAGAGTAAAAATTGCTTTCAAGAGTGAAAAGTGAATCTTGAAACTAAGAAATCTTCAAGAAGGTGTTCTTGGTATACTTTCACTGGTCTATGAGAGCTTTGCACTAGTTTACATCATCTTTAAGAATAGGGAAGTCTTTTGCAATTGATTATTGAGCTTGTTTTGTCTCAAATATCTTCTAGGGGTGATTTTATGTATAATTTCTCAATTAGTTGAATTTTGAATTGCTATAAGGGGTTATAGCTTTGCTGCAATGTTAGTAGTGGTCATGTTTGACATTGTGTGAGTGTAGCAGGGTGCTGCTTGAGTTTGTGAGGTTCTTGCAAGGTGGAGAAAGGTTTCTTGATTGTATAGGATTTACAATTAAGAGTGATTAGTGAATTTTCTTTGCTAGTTTGCAAGGAAGACTGGATTAGCCCTTGAAGAAGGGTGAACCAGTATAAATTTTGTGTGTTTGCTCTGTCTTTTGTTAATCTTGATTCGCGTTTAGATTTGTTGCAAAATTAACTCATCTGCATAAAAATCAATCAACTATTTTTGTAATCAATCAATTGAATTTTTCATATTACACCTACTGTTATTCTATTTTTTTTAATCAAGTTACTGCACATACTGTTTTCATTGTATAATCTTCTCTAATCTAACAAATTTCTTTGTATCTTACACTGTATGAACTGATATAAATTGAATGTGATTAATTATTTTGACTTACAATTTATTTTTAAAATTTCACTTGGTTAACTCTGTATCTCAATCAATTTTTTTCTTCTATTGAAAATTTGAAAATTTCACATTCATTAGTTTTCTTATTAAATTGATTGTTTGAAGTTTTCAAGTGATTAAAAGTTTGTTTTAAAATTTTTGGGAGTTATCTCAATCGATGGACTAGTAATTCAATTGATTAATTCTTCCTGATAAGTCTTGCTGTGTGAAATATAAATCAATTGTTTTTAAATTGAAATTGATTGATTTTCTTGTGTGCACCTACAAATTGCAGTTAAAGAGATTTTGTTGAAAACTTTTATTTTATTTAAACCATATTTCACACCCTTTTAAACTCAGCCTAAAGTGTTTTCACGCCCAACCCAGGTCAGTTGCGCCGGTGTCACTGGATTTAGTTACAAGTCCAAGCTTTGAAGCCTAACTTTCACCGAGCCCATGTTTTGTACACTGAGTGCATTTTCATTGAATTGCTCCCAGGTCTGATTTGCGCTGGACTTAGGTTCTAGCGTCGGACATAACTCATTCTTTTCTCAATCTAATGCTTTTTTGTCCAAAGTAATAGGGATTTAGAAAAAAAATCAATTATCATACTCAAATAATCAATTCTTAACAAAAAAAAATATCTAAAAGTAAGAATTAAACATATTTTAAGCTTGGGAAAAATTGATTTTGTCATTAAAAAAGTCTAAAAATATCATACAAATCAACTCTGTCATAGCCTTGCACATAAGTAGAAGTTGTGGACTCAATGATGTTGATGACTTCCTCTGCAATATTGAATAAAACTGAGCTAACAAAAGAAGCATCAAGAATCATCTTCATTTGTAGTTGAATTCCATTGCAAAATGTCTACACCTGTATCTCCACTTCAAACCCATGGTTTGGACAATTCCTTAACAAAGCCTTGAATCTTTCCCAGGCTCCACATAGTGGTTAGTAAAGAAGTTTAGGCTCACTTACCGAAGGAATTAGAGTTTGAGTATTATTGTGGTTGACATTGACATTTTTTTGGAAAGCAACTAAATGATGTTATGGATGAGAGTGAGATTTGATGAAATTTAATCCTAACAATTGCTTTCCATACCATCTGCATTATTTTTTTCACATTCCAAGTGCTCGTTTAAAATATAAAAATTTTGCATAAGTTTTACTTTCTTTTTTATCAATTTAACTATCAAGAATAACTTTTAGTCTATATTTATTTAAGAACTCTAGTATGTTTTCTACTACTTTTTGCTACAAACTAATAGGTGTAAAGGAAGGTTTACTCTCGTAGAGAGAATATACAGTTTAGACTTCCATACAAGTACATTAATTCACAAAGTGAAGAATAAAAAATCATCACACTCCCACTACACAATACAAATACAAAAGATAGTATAAGTTTTATACAAAGATTGTGAGTAATAATATTACAAATTTTGTATCTTCTGATGGTTCTATCTTTGTGATTATAACTTGCTTGAATATGATTGTTGCTTGTGAAATATTCTTTTGAATTTGTCTTCGTAATTCTAATAATGTAATCCTTGAAATTTATTAAACAAAATTACTTGAATTAGCTTAAGACCTAACAGATTCAGAAAACTTAAAGTAGCCATGGACACTGTTTGATATGGATTCTTGGGGTTGTTTAAGATCTAGATCAACCTCTTGGAAGAAGAAAAACAAATTCAAAAATGAAAGGAATGAAGTTGGCACAACAATGAAAGGCAATCGTTAGCATGTGGTGCGTAAATGTAGAAAAACAATAGAACAAGTAACTATCAATGTCAAATAAAATAAAAAATGGAATACGGAAGAAGATGAAAGGTAGAATGCTACTTGTGGAAAGAATTCCAAGGATAAATGCTAGAGGAGCTACAACTTGAGAAAGCTTCTTAAGATAAGAAGTCAAACAACATGAGAAAAGAGAAACTCAACTTTCAAGAAACACTTTTAAAGGTACTTTCATTCACTCTCTACTTCATTATTTCATTTCATGATTTGTGTAAAAGTTGGAGTCCTATTTATAATAGTTCATGGACATCTGAAGTTCAAAAGATTAACAAAGTTAACTATGATTAAGAGTAACTAATATCCTAGAAGTACAAGAAGTAGTTAGGAATGTGCATGAATGAGCACATGGCGGTTTTGAAAATTCATGAAGATGTATGGGGTTGTTTGGATCTAATGATGGTATTTGTATTTAGTTAAGAGGTGTAATGATGGGAGTTGTATTTAGTTAGAAGGTGTAAGAATGAGAGTTGCATTTAGTTAGAAGGTGTAATGATGAAAGTTGCATTTAGTTAGAAGGTGTAATGATGGAAGTTGCATTTAGTTAGAAGGTGTAATGATGAGAGTTGCATGTAGTTAAAAGTTGTAATGATGGGAGTTGATGATGGGGTCATCCTTGTGTTTCAATTTGATTGGTGGAGAGTTTCAAAAGTTAAGATGTTTCTTTCATTCTCTTCTTACATTCTCTCAAATTTCTTCCATTTCTAGAGCTTTACTTCTTCTCTTTGTTTATTTCTTCATGCTCCTTCTTTATTTGTCATGCTTCCTTTATTTATTCTTCATGTCTTCTCTTTCTCTTGTTCCTCAGGTGCTCCATCCATGCATGTATCACTTTTCTTTCTTTATCTACCTAGTGGCATTCAAAAAGTTTCTTAACCTTCATCTCCCAATCTAAATATTCTTAAATATTTTTATTTCTATAGAAAGAAGAAATGTCTACCTTAGGCTCTGTAGAATGAGTATGATTTTTAGGCATATGATGATGTCTAAGGGGTGATTGGTGGGAAAAATCATAGTGATGACTACTATACACCCCTTTTTCTCTTTTGGGGATGAGGGTCCTTATGATGTTTGCTTCTTTTATTTGACTTCTCTTCATGTTTACTCTTAGGTTTGCCTTATTGTTCCATGTATTATGCAAACATGGTTCTTACCTCTTTCATTAATATTTTTTTTTTTGTGTTTTGTAGTTTATCTCTTAGGACTTCTCCCTCTTGATGATCCTTAAGACTACCATGTACACTGGAATGATGAGAATGGTCACTCATGTCTTTATCACAAAAATGATGAGAATGGTTTTCACAAGATTTTCAAAATCCCACAAAAATGAGTAATAAAGGTTTTTAGTGAAATTTGCTAAGAAGAAAAGTTGTTGACAATTTACCAAGTAGACTCTCAGGAAAGAGAGATGGGCCATAAGTGCACACGCTTAAGTGCCAAGTATTTCTTAGCCAGAGTTTTTTCCAGACCACTTTCAAAACATCTCTTAATACAAAATTTCAAAATACTTTTTTAGATGTGTTTTCAAGTGAGTCCTAAAGACCAAAGGAAGGTTAACTATACAACTTAAGCTTTGAGAGATTGATTCCTATTTGTCACGGAGACCTAAAAGAAAATTAAAGAATTAACAACGTAAAAGCAAGTAGAAGTAGCTAAATGTAAACAAGCTAATTAGATGAAAATCCCGAGTTAAAAGTGCAAGTTACACTTGGAACCCCTTGACACACTTCCACAAAAACTAAGCGATTACTATTACAATGTTCAACTATGGGCTCGCAATAAAGGCATTTTTCCAAAACACCAAAGCTAGGAAAAAAAATACAAATGAGCAAAATGAATACACAACATTATGTGACAAAGTAACTAGATTACAATAAGCGGTTTTGTATTTGTTTTTGAATTTTCCTTGAATCAAATAGCAATGTTTTGGTCCAACTCTTCCTCTCAAGTGTTCGACTCTCAAAATTGTACTTCCTTGCCTTCAAAGTCACCTTTCAATATAAGCATTCTTCTAGATCATCCTCCAACACCTAATATTGAGAAGTGTTGAGTTTCAAACAAGATACTTGAAGGAAATAGTTAAATCAATTCTTCAAACACTTTGTGAGCAAGAAACTAAAACTGAAAAATGCACAATTTGAGAAGGTAAAACGTCAATTGAAAGAATATTGACAAAACTCAAAGGAATTTCAAGAAGAAAAACAACAAAATAAGGCACAATTTTAAAACTTGAGTAAATTACAAAACAAACTAATTTTAGAGTAGTTTTGGCAATTGTACTTCTCATATTTATGAAACTTTTTCTATGATAAATCTGGCTTTGAAATTTTTACCTATGATTGGTTAATCAATATATGAAATACTCATAACAAATTATACACCACTGGAAAAATTAAAAGAATTTCTAGACCGTAAGAAAATGCAAAATGTTCAATTTATGTTTGTAGCACTAAACATCTTGACTCCTTGATTTATCATTTTTTTCACTTTTAATTAAAAAGTGCCTTTTTAACACAATGTTTACAACAAATTTTTCAGCCCAATAACAGTACATAATTTTCCAGCGAATAGAAGCCTAAGGAATGTCAAAAATGGGAACAAAACTACTAGACACAATAGAAACCTAACTCTAAAACTCTTGTTAATGATCTAATAACATGCTATCGAACTCAAATTTAGAAAGTAAAAAGCAACCAAAGCACATTACATTTGTGATTCAACTCAAGGCATTTCATCAAATGCCTAGTAGGCATAGCAAAAGTGTATTAGACATTTTCACAAACACCTTCTCTACTATTTTATACTAATGGAGTTTCTGACAAGATAAAGGACTAAACGCAACTCTAAAGAACACTTAGGTTTAGAAATTTAAAGTTAAGTAAGACAAACACAAACCGAAGTAAAGTTATTGTACAAAACTAGACAAAACATGCAATAGAAATTCCTAGAACAAGACATTAATTCAAGACTTGAAAATAAAAATTTGAATAAACTAAGAAAGAAAATGGCACAAATTTAAGGCTAACTAAGACTAAAAAGGTATAATACAAGACGAAAACAAACAAAGAGGAAAGAAGAAAAGAAAAACTTATCTCTTGAAGACCTCCAAGCCTGACTCTTGATGAAAAATGATGGAAGCACTATCTGGAGGCAACAAAAGACTCAAAAGAAGAAAAGAACTCAACTAGTTCCTCAGGTTTCTCAGAGAAAACTGAAGAGGCCTTCACTACCAAGGAATGTTTCCTAGTGGTGAGCCTAGGAGAATACTTCCATTTTTTTTAATGTCTTCAAAGAACAAGAAGACACACAAAATAACATAGTCAATTATCATTCTATTCAGAAGTGAGTACAAGAGAAGGGTAGGCCTTTTATTTATAGGCTTGGGGGAATCTATCACTCAATATTCTAGATGATGTGTGACAAAAAGTGAAAAATGCAACTACATATGTGAAAGAGGTGCTCCAACCTTCTCAAAGTCCCACATTGCCCACTTCTTTCATTTTTTAAGTGTTTATAATCTCCCATTTGCTCTAAGTTGATGCATAGCCATATGGGTAGTGTATGGGGTCGTGTGTTGACTTCTTTTGGCCAATTAGGGTTTTGACTTTCCTAATGAGGAGGGTTTCACCTTAGGATTCAAAATCTCAAATAGGCTCAAAATTTATGCTTCTATTTTTTTATGCCAAAGGAACACTATTACTATACAAACACTACTCCTAATTTTTACACAAGGCTACTCCTATACAATTTTACAAGGCTAAGAAGAAAATAAAATGAAGTCTCTAAAAAAATTACTCTCTATAGAAGAAGAGTCTTCTTAAGTCCTTCTTCCTCCTTCAGTTTTCTAGCCATTGACCTTGTCAAAGGTCCACTTTGCAGTCTTCTAGATGAATTTCCATCATTTCAAGTATGAAACTTAGTATTAAGCCCTTCATTTCACAGGAAGGATCCTTGGTGGTGAGCCTAGGAGAATAGCCCCATTTTTAATAACTTTAAAGAACAAAGAAGACAAGCATAAAAACATAGTCAATTCAAGTTCAATTCAGAATTGTTTACAAGAGGGGTCAAGAGGCTCTAGATAGATGGATGATCCCTCTTGCACTTTATGTTTTAAGGGATGTGGGACGATAAAAATGGCAAATGCAACTGCACATTCCAAATAGGTGCTCCAAGGTTTCTAAGTCACATATCAAGCAAAACTTACTCCTTCCAAGCCTTTTATAAGCATTTCTTCATGAAGGACTAATGCATTGTCGTGTGGTGTGAGAATGGGGTGGTTTGTGACCGTGTTTTAACCTCCTTTGAAGGGTTTTTACTCTTTAATTGAGGTCTAATTGAGAGTAAACAAAATTGACTTGGGAACTAGGATTTTGACTATCCAATCTACCCTAATTGAGATCCAATTAGAGGCCCACTCTGGTCTTACCTTTTACACAAGAAAATTACTAATTGTATATAAAATGTTATACTCCTATTTATATTTTTTACAAGATGTACAAGACTAAGAAGAAGAAATAGATTTCTATTATTATTTTCTCAAGTATTGAGTCTTCTTTTATAAAGCTTCATATTTTGCATTCCTTTTAGTCAAAGATGTAATGGTTGGATAATCCCCAATCAAAACACGTGCAATCAATTACCATAATTTCATTAAGTGATTATAGGATAAGAGATATAAGGTACCAAAAAATATTGCATTACAAGTACATGAAATCAATTACCATAATTTCATTAAGTGATTATAGGATAAGAGATATAAGGTACCAAAAAATATTGCATTACAAGTACATGAAATTGGAATTCCAAATATAAGTCTAAAGTCTAAAATTAATAAATGATATATGTTTTGTTACTAAATATCGCATATATGTACTCATGGATCTTCCCATAAGTAACTCTTTCGTCATTTCTCATTCCATCCTAATTTAACAAATATACCAACATATCTAGTTATTGGAAAGGTAATATTATTAAAAAATTCAAGTTATGTATTAGCTCTGCTGTGTGTTACTGTTGTAGTCTTATTCCAATGCCTTTAGAAGAGTAAAACCTAGCACAGTATAAATCACAAATAATTATATTGAAAAAGAATGAAAATATGAAATATAACGGTAGAAGAAAGAATATAAAGAAAGAACAAAAATAGTCATTGTAATGCTATCTAGCCTCATTTGAACAAACGTAACCTTTTGCATTTTGCCACTAACCTTGTGTGTTAAAAATAACCTCTAAGATGTGGAAGTATTTGAAAGCCAATTCGTCTAAGCAAGTACTAACAATAACGAGAAAGGTTGTGCCAACATATTAGAGAAATAAAACTAAAGGGTAAACTTAAGCCTTGAGATTTCTTCCAACTTAGTCTTAGCAATGAAATTCCTCTAGGGGCAATATTTATTTCTTTAAGAATGAAATTCAATAGAAGAAATTAGTCAGACTCAGAACCAAATATTAGAGAACAGGATCCTAAGGACTATCCCCATTTGTTCCTCTTTCTTTCATAATAAGGCAAGCTCATTGAATCTCCTGTACATTAAAAGGATGATTTTTGGCCATCGCATTTTTAATATATGCTGGAAACTCATAAATCATACAGTTTGAAACCTCTATATCAAAAGGTAAGACAACATTACATTAATCAAATATCAGTTCCTTTTCGCGCAGCAATTTACACATACGTTACTTTCCAATTTCTATCACAGAAATGGTAAAACAAATTTAAGAAAAGAAACTGATGTTGAATAGTATAATTCATTTGGATGATATAAATGATACAAGAGTTAAAGTGAATTGCAATTCGTCACAGCTTGACAGAGTGAATTATCCAGCATGCATGCCAAGTCAAGTCATCCCTTGATAACAAATTCAGAAGCCAAATCACCACTTTTCAAACATAATAAATGCAGAGTAATTTTAATTGCCGGGATTAAGGTTTAACATATAAATGTCCTCCCTATTGAAATTTAGACAATGTTTCATTAATGCATCTCATTCATTCACAATTCTTAGTTCTGACTAACTCACAATTGTTGAATTTCTATAGGTAAACATTTCAAGATTACTTTTAATCTCTTGAAATTGTAATTACACTTCAATTTTTTTTGTCTCTTACCTATTATTTTCAATAAAAAATTCTATATATTAACAACTACTCTATTTTGTTTTTCAAACATGTGATTTTAAAGGCGTAGAATATTTGTCACTACAAATTCTAAAAATGATTTCTAAAGCAGATGTTAACCATTCTTAAATGCACTTCCATCTTTCCTTTCAATATATTCTGATAAAAATTTAGATGAATTTTAATTTTAGTTTCTATTAAATTTTATCCACTATTTTGTTTTAACAATTTTAATTCTCAAACCTTATACAAAATTGTTTTGCTGTATATAAGATACAGTCTTTCTAGTACGAGATGACAAGTATAATGTGAAGCTAAGAATAGGCCACTACGCCACTAGATGTAACAGGATAAATAAAACCCCATTTAATAAGCACAAGGTGTTACATATTATACAATAAACTTAAAAACTGAGACAGCAACGAAGGAAATAACCACAATCCTCAAACTTGTATCTTTATCGTTCTAAATTCAATTTTCCAAAAAATATACCAATTCAAATAGGACCAATGCTTATACATAACTCTCCAAAAGATTTGTTGTAGTTGAGCAAACTCCACGGTTAACATCATAGGCAACCAGTACAATAAAAAATTCACGAAATTAATGGAGAAATGCAGATCAAGCACGAGAGAGTATTAAATTTTAATGAAATAGTTAATATTCAAAACAATAATTAAAAAATTGGATCTCAACAAGGTTTAATTCAACTGTGCATTCTTAAAACTAGAACAACAACTGGCTATATATATATATATATATATATATATATATATATATATATATATATATATATATATATATACTTGGAAAAAAGAAAGTAAAAAAATGAAGCCCGAGTTACAGTACAATTAGTATGAAGCTGAGGGAGACAGCAAGTCAAAACCAATGGATTGGGCAATGATTTATCCACCTAAACTATATGGTTTGTGATTATAAATTTGAAAATTCATCAACATCTTTTTTTTTTTCATATATTATGATTAATAAAAGCAATTGAGATGAGTCGTGGGATAATGTTCTACTTCATCTAAAATTAGAAATAAAAAATATCCACAACTTAGAATTTAAGAAATCGCCTCAGGTGAGAAGAAACAAACTCTTTTAATAATCAAGAGGGTTCAAAGATGACTGTTAGTTCATTATATAAAATATTTTACTTGTTTTTAAAGCAACTTCATTCTAAAATATATATGTATAATTAATTAGTTGATTATATAATTGCTAGAAGGTTTCAGTAGCAAAATAGTTGATACTAATAAAATTACTTACATACCAAATAATCAAAGTAATTCAGCCAAAACACTAAACTAAGTATTATCTTTATTGATAATCAATCTCACTCCATACAATCCAGAGCAACGAAATCAACAAGGAAGAAAGTCATACTCACAATCTCATGTCAAGCTTGATTGGTGCAAACTACATTCTAATACAAATTAAAGTTAGAGTTTAAATATTTATGTGAAACAATCTGTTAATGTGAGCAACTTGATATTGAAGAATGTAATTAGAAAATAGAAATTCAAAGTTAAGTTTTGTAGTAAGCGACGCTTCATAGGAAAATCGAATTTGAAAATAATTTACAGGGAGTGAAAAACAACTTAAGAAAATAGGAAAAAGACTTGCGAAAAGAAAAAATATTACATGAAATGAAAATGACTTACATGAACATAAAAACAATTTCAAAAAGAACTTGAACTAACCAGGATGCACAAAAATAAAACAAATTGAAATTTCTGAGAATGTCTAAATTATTTTCGGTCATTTTGTTATTGTTTCTTATCAATACAACTCAAAAATGTTTCAGTCAAAATTTTTTTGATACGAAAACTTGTCAAACTTGCAAACTAACCTAAAATGACTTGGTTTTGCCTTTAAAACTTCCGAACATCTTTTTTTGGATCGATTTGTGGTAGTTTGACATTAAGAAGGGTCAAGAAAACTTCAAGTCACGATTTCATGACTCTTTCAAGTACAGAAATCACTAAAGCTGACAAAGTTAAAAACCTAGTAAAGATGACTTGCTTTTGCACCTGAAACATACCCACATTCCTTTCGATCCATTTTTTTTTATTGTTTTCCATCACTACAACTCAAACGTTCCGGTCAAAATTTCATGACTTTTTGCAAGAAAACCTACTGAAGTTGAAAACCAACCTAAGATGACTAGATTTTGCACCCAAACCTTCCCCACATCATTTTCGGTCATTATGTTGTTGTTTCCCATCAATACGGCTTAAAAATGTTTTGGTCAAAATTTCATGACTTTTGGCATGAAAACTAGCCAAACTTGCAAAGTAATGCAAAATGACTTGGTTTTGCCTCCAAAACTTCTGAATATATTTTTTGGGTCAATTTGTAGTTGTTTGACATCAAAGAGGGCCAAGAAAACTTCAGTTCAAAATTTCATGTCTCTTTCAAGCGCGGAAACCACCAAATCTGACAAAGTTGAAAACCAAGCAAGAAGACTAGGTTTTGCACCCAAAACATAACCACTTTCTTTTCGGTTCATTTCTTATCGTCTCTCATCAATACAACTAAAAAACATTATTGTCAAAATTTCATGACTTTTGACACGAAAACTCATCAAACTTTCAAATCAAGCCAAATAACTTGGTTCTGCACCAAAACTTGAAAACATCATTTTTTTAGGTCGATTTGTTGTTTGACATAAAAGAGGGCCAAGAAAACTTCAAGTCAAAATTCCATGACACTTTCAGGCACGAAAATGATCAAAGCTGATAAAGTTGAAAACCAAGCAAAAATGACTTGGCTTGGCACTAGAAACATGCACTTTCTTTTCGGTCAATTTCTTATCGTTTTCCATCAATATAACTTGAAAACGTTCCGGTCAAAATTTCATGACTTTTGACACAAAAACCTGCTGAAGTTGAAAATCAACCCAAGATGATTAGGTTTTGTACCTAGACCTTCTCCCACATCATTTTCGGTCATTTTGTTGTTGTTTCCCATCATTATGGTTAAAAAATGTTTCGATCAAAATTTCATGACTTTTGACACGAAAACTTGCCAAACTTGCAAATCAATCCAAAATGACTTGGTCTTTCCCCCAAAACTTTCAAACATCCTTTTTTGGGTTGGTTTGTAGTTATTTGACATAAAAGAAAGCCAAAAAATCTTCAGGCCAAAATTTCATGACTCTTTCAGGCACGAAAACCACCAAAGCTGACCAAGTTAAAAACTAAGCCAAGATTACTTGGTTTTGCACTCGAAATATACCATAATTCTTTTCGATCTATTTATTATCGTTTCCCATCAGTATGACTCGAAAACCTTCAGGCCAAAATTTCACGACTTTTGACACAAAAACCTATCGAAGTGGAAAACCAACCCAAGATGAGTTAGTTTTACACCTAAACCTTCCCTACATTATTTTCGATTGTTTTATTGTTGTTTCCCATCCATATGACTCAAAAATGTTTGGTCAAAATGTCATGAATTTTGGTATGCAAACACTTCAAGCTTGCAAACCAACCCAAAATGACTTGGTTTGCCCCAAAACTTCTAAACATCATTTTTTGGGTCGATTTGTGATTGTTTGACATAAACGAGGGCCAAGAAAACTTCAGGTCAAACTTTCATGACTCTTTCACGCACGGAAACCACCAAAGCTAGCAAAATTGAAGAGCAAGCCAGAAGAATTGGTTTTGCACTCGAAACATACCTACATTCTTTTTGATCCATTTTCTTATTGTTTCCCCTTAGTATGACTCAAAAAATTTCCGTTCAAAATTTCATAAGTTTTGGTATGAAAAGCTTTGAAGTTGGAAACCTAACCAAGATTACTAGGTTTTGCCCCAAAACTTCTGAACATCATTTTTAAGTCGATTTGTGGTTGTCTGACATAAAAGAGGGCCAAGAAATCTTTAGGCCTAAATTTCATGACTCTTTCAAGCACGAAACCACCAAAGCTGGCAAAGTTGAAAACTAAGCCATAATTACTTATTTTTGCACCCGACACATACCAATATTCTTTTCGATTCATTCTTATAGTTTCCCGTCAGTATGGATAAAAAACGTGATGTTCAAAATTTCATGACTTTGGTACGAAAATCTGTCGAAGCTGGAAATCAACTCAAGATTACTAGGTTTCGAACCCAAACCTTCCCTACAACATTTTGGGTAATTTTATTGTTATCAATGTGACTAAAAAATATTCCCATTAAAATTTCATAACTTTTAGCACGAAAACTCGTCAAACTTGCAAATAAACCTAAAATGACTTGGTTTTGTCCCCAAAACTTTGGAACTTTTTTTTTTTGGGTCGATTTGTGGTTTTTTGACGTAAAAGAGGGCCAAGAAAGCTCCAGGTCAAATTTCATGACTCTTTCATACATGGAAACCACCAAAGCTGAACAAAGTTAAAAATCAAGCCTAGTTGAATTGTTTTTGCACTCGAAACATAACCAAATTCTTTTTAGTCCATTTCTTATTGTTTCCAATCAATACGATTCTAAAAAAAATTCTAGTCAACATTTCACGAGTTTTGGCATGAAAACGTGTTGAATTTGGAAACCAACCCAAGATTACTAAGTTTTGCACCCAAACCTTCCCCATATCATTTTCAGTCATTTTGTTGTTTCTTCGCATCAAAAGGCTTAAAAAATTTCTGGTCCAAAAGTCATGACTTTTAGCACGAAAACTTGTCAAACTTACAAAGCAAAACAAAATGACTTGGTTTTTCCCCCAAAATGTCCAAACATCATTTTTTTGGGTCGAAATATCGTTGTTTGACATGAAAGGGGACTAAGAAAACTTCAGGTCAAAATTTCATGACTCTTTCACATGTGAAAACCACCAAAGTTGGAAAAGTTGAAAACCAAGCCAATATGACTTGGTTTTGCACATGAGACATACCCACATTCTTTTCTATTCATTCCTATAATTTCCCATCACTATGGATCTAAAATGTCAAGGTCAAAATTTCATAACTTACGACACGAAAAGCCATTGAAGTTGGAAACCAACCCAAGATGACTACGTTTTGTACCTCAAACATTCCCCACAACATTTTTGGTCATTTTGTTGTTGTTTCCCATCAATGCAGCTAAAAAATGTTTTTGTCAAAATTTTATAACTTTTGACATGAAAACTCGCCAAACTTTTTTGCAAACCAATCCAAAATAACTTGGTTTTTCGAACATTATTTTTTGGGTCAATTTGAGGTAGTTTGACATAAAAGAGGGCCAAAAAAACTTCAGGTCAAAATTTTATGACTTTTTTAGGCACATAAACTACCAAAGATGGCGAAGTTGAAAACCAAGCCTAGATGACTTGGTTTTGCACTTGAATCATAACCAAATTACTTTCTATCCATTTGTTACTGTTTTCCATCGGTACGACTAAAAAATGTTTCGGTCAAAATTTCATGACATTTGGCACAAAAACATGCCGAAGTTGGAATCCAACCCAGGTTTTGCACCCAAACCATCCCCATATCCTTTTCCAGACATTTTGTTGTTGTTTCGCATCAATACAACTAAAAAATGTTCCAATCAAAACATCATGACTTTTGGTATGAAAACTTCTCAAACTTACAAACCAGCCCAAGATGACTTACTTTTGCCCCAAAATCATCTGAACATCCTTTTTGGGCTCTATTTATGGTTATTTCACACAAAAGAAGGCTAGAAAAACATCAAATCATAATTTCATAACTCTTTCAGACACAAAAACCACCAAAGCTGACAAAGTTGAAAACCAAGCTAAGATGACTTGGTTTTGCACTCAAAACATACCCCCATTCTTTTCAGTTCATTTCCCATCAGTACACATTCAAAAAGTCCCGTTCAAAAATTCATGGCTTTTGACACGAAAACCTGTCGAAGTTGGAAACCAACCTAAGATGACTAGGTTTTGCACCTGAACCCTTTTCACAACATTTTTGGTCATTTTGTTATTGTTTTCCATCAGTATGGCTAAAAAATGTTTGTGTATTTCATGACTTTTGGCGCGAAAACTCGCCAAACCTGCAAACCATCCCAAATTGACTTGTTTTTCCCAAAAACATTCGAACATCGTTTTTTTGGGTCAATTTGTGGTTGTTTAACATAAAAGAGGACCAAGAAAACTTCAGGTCAAAATTTCATGACTTTTTTAGGCATGGAAACCACCAAAGCTAGCGAAGCTAAATCCCAAGCCTAGATGACTTGGTTTTACACCCAAAACATACCCAAATTCTTCTTGGTCCATTTCTTATTCCCATAAGTATAGCTCAAAAAAGTTTTGGTCAAAATTTCAACAGTTTTAACACGAAAACCTGCCGAAGTTGGAATCCAACCCAGGATTACTAAGTTTTGCACCCAAACCTTCCCCGCATCAATTTTAGTCATTTCGTTGTTGATCCCATTAATATGACAGAAAAATATTTTGGTCAAAATGTCATGAATTTTGGCACAAAAACTCGCCAAACTAACCCAAGATGACTTGATTTTGTCCTCAAAACATCCGAACATCTTTTTTTAGGTCTATTTGTGGTTGTTATACATGAAAGAAGACCAAGAAAAGTTCAGGTCAAAATTTCATCACTCTTTGAAGCACGAAAACCACCAAAGATGGCAAAGTTGAAAATCAAGCCAAGATGACTTGGTTTTGTACCCAAAACATGTCCACATTCTTTTTGGTTCATTTCTTATCTTTTCCCATTTGTACGACTTAAAAAAGACCAAGTCAAAATTTCACAACTTTTGGCATGAAAACTTGCCGAAGTTGGAAACCAACCCAAGATGACTAGTTTTTGCACTCAAACCTTTCTCAAATCATTTTCTGTCTTTTTGTTATTGTTTCCCATCAATATGGATAAAAAATGTTTTAGTCAAAATTTCATGACTTTTGGCACAAAAACTCGCCAAACTTGCAAAAACTTGACATGAATTGGTTTTGCCTCCAAAATGTCTAAACATTCTTTTTTGTGTAGATTTATGGTTGTTTGACAAAAATGAACAAGAAAACTTCAGGTCAAAATTTCATGACTCTTTCAGACATGAAAATTGTCAAAACTAGCAAAGTCGAAAGCCAAGCCAAGATGACTTAGCTGTGCACTTGAAACATATCCACATGCTTTTCGGTTTATTTCTTATTGTTACCTGACTCAAAAATGTTTCGGTCAAAATTTCATGACTTTTGGCCCGAAAACTTGCTGAAGTTGGGAACCAACAAAAGATGAATAGGTTTTGCACCCAAACCTTTCCCACATCATTTTCGGCCATTTTGTAATACGACTAAAAAATGTTCCTGTAAAAAATTCATAACTTTTGGCACGAAAACTCACAAATCTTGCAAACGAACCCAAAATGACTTTGTTTTCCCTCCAAAAGTTCTAAACATTTTTTTTCACATTCTCTTCAGTCTATTTCTTATTGTTTCCTATCAGTACGACTCAAAAAGGTTTTGATCAAAATTTCATGACTTTTGACCCAAAAACCTGTTGAAGTTGGAAACCAGCACAAGATGAATATAGGTTTTGCACCCAAACCTTTCCCACATCATTTTCGGCCATTTTGTAGTACGACAGAAAAATAGTAAAAATTTCATAACTTTTGGCACAAAAACTCACAAAACTTGCAAACCAACCCAAAAGGACTTCGTTTTCCCTCCAAAACTTCCAAACATCATTTTTCTTTTGTCGATTTGTGGTTGTCTGACATAAAAGAGGGCCAATAAAACTTTATGTCAAAATTTTATGATTCTTTCGGACACAAAAACCACCAAAGTTGACAAAGTTGAAAATCGATCCAAACTGACTTTTAAGTGATACTAAAATATTTTTTTTTCATATTTAATTTTTTCTTTGATAATGCCAATATGTTTTTCTTATCATATAATGACATATTATGTCTATATAAGTAATAATAATATACAAATATGAAATTAAAAAAAAAATTATAGATTAAATGTAAAGAAAATATTTATTAAAGATCAAGTAAAAAACTTGGAAATTTGTTAGAATGAAAAATATATTCAATTCTTTAAATAGTTACATATTATAGATTCTTTTAAACATGTTTATAAAATGAAAATATTTGTTTCGTAAAACACTAATAAACGGGTTCTTACCCAAATTCTTACAAAACGTTTCTTGTTAAACGGTATAGACACTAACCAAACATCAAACCATCATTAAAGATTTCTATTAGAAGAAAGAAAAAAACCACCATGACGCATAAAAAGGAATGAACTACCTAGATTGTCACATAGTAGAAAAGTTACGCTCATTTTGTTCGTTTAGAAAACAGTGTTTCTAGAAGGTTCTGTTATTTGTGACAAATGAACAGGACATAAGAGGAAACTGTGACACAAAAATATAAAATAGGATATGTTGGATAAAGTGATAGATTGATATAGAAGGTAATGCAAGGAAGCATCGAGGGTTGCACATTTGTCTATTGTCACACGAAATTGCATCACCAGTTTGAGTGAAGGGCATGGCAACAACAGCTTCAAACAGTGACAGGAACAGCCTCAAATTTCTCCTACGAAGAAGTTGCACTGTTTTTCAAATTGAGCCTCGAAAACGATATTCATGTCCTCATTCCCGTATTATAAGGTGTTGGATAGTAGTAATTAATATTATTGATTGATGATGATGACAAAGGAAACTTGAGAAACTTAACAAGGAAGGTACGTAAGTAGGTGTGACAGGTTCGTGTGCATGATTTGTACGTTTATAATTAAATAATTGATCCGTTTAATTTATGTTTTTGTCGGTATGGACTTAAGGCTCGGCCAGTTTTAGTTTTTAGAGAAACATGTTTCGTTTGATCCTATAATGATGTCAGGGTTACTTTGCATAAGCTTCTTCCGAAGAAGTACTTGGAAGAAAAAGTTTTTTCTTAGACTAATATAAATTCATTTGTAATATTTGGGTTGGGGTGGGAATAATTTTTTGAAGTCTTAAAAATGTCTGTTATCTTTATCAACCAAAGGTAATTGTTAGTTTAAGTGTTTGGCATTGCATTATTATACAATATAAACCATAAAGTTAATATATACGTTGTTAAGATTTTTTTTTTTAGCCATTCGATCCTATGTTAAAATTGGGTATAGAATAGGAAATAAGGTTTTTCGAATACTGAAATTTTATGATTAAAAATGACATAAACATAATGTTACTCATTCAGTCCGATAGTCATAATCTAGTGTTTAATACAACTCTTATGAATATTGTTTGAATGTTAATAAATATAATTAAATTTGAAGAATTGCTGTAAGGAATAAGAGTTTATGAAGTGTTAATATAACAAGCTAAAATATATTTTCTAAATTTGATCATACATACAACGAAAACTTGTAACGGACTGTCATTTACTCTGTTTCTGCTACTAAAAATAGACAAAAGCACATTTAAAAATGTATGAAAATCTAAGTGCATGGATAAGGATGATAATGGGTGGCGATGGTACAAGGAGTACCTATCCGCTATTTCTCCATTAAAAAATATGTTCCATTACTTGTATCCTTACCTCGTTGAGTATCCGGGAAAAAGACTATTAAATATTGTCCATATGTATTCATGTCCATGAATATTTTTATTTTTATTTTTTTTTAAATTTTAAATAAAATTGTTGAAAATTAATTCTTTAAAATATAAATTAAGATAGCAAAATTAATTTTAAAGTATATGGACAAATGGATAAATGTTTATGGATGAGGTAGGTTACACTACAAGAAAAAGTTAAAATACTAACGAACATTATCAATAGAATTTTATTTGTCGGTAAAATATCATTATCAACGGATTTTACCAACGGATATCATCTCTAGTTAATTATCGACAGATTTACCGAAAGATTTAACTTCGTTTTTAATTAATATTTACTGATTTCTATAACATAATTAATATTTTCTGATTTATCGACAGATTTACCGACGGACTCAAAAAAATCTGTCGGTAAATTTACATACAACTGATTTATTGACTGATTTTGGGTGGTTTGGAAGAATTTGTTCCATCGGTAATTTTGATTTTTTTTAGTGTTAACCAACTGGATTTTGAGAGACTTTTATAGAAAAAATATGTTTTGTATCAACGACAATCTTCGTTTAATCATCTGCACACATAAAAGCATGTGTTCATGTGTTTTAAGACTAGCATGCTTACTTTTTTTATACAAGTATTCAAGAAAATCCTAACAAATGCCTACCTAATATTTAGAAACACATAAGTGACTTGCAAGGTCCAACTATCATCTTCTAAGTTATTCATAAAAGAAGACATTCAACCGCATACAAAGACTACTGATCCAATAATAAAATATACACTTTGTAGGAACAACTGGCTTCTAAAAGGGGGGTTGAATAGAGCCTGAACTCAATTTGCTATAAATAGAAACCACCAACCAAGGCAAAAATATATAAGCACAGATAAAGCAGTTTTATACTGGTTCACCCTAATCTCTTGGGCTACGTCTAGGTCTCCCTTGAACAAACCGTTCAAGAGGTTCCACTATTCAGTCAATAGTTACAACGAGTACACAAACCTCTCCAGGTTACAACGAGTGCACAAACCTCTCCAGGTTATCACGAGTACACAAACCTCTCCAAGTTATCACGAGTACACAAACCTCTCCAGGTTACAACGAGTGGACAAACCTCTCCAGGTTGTCACGAGTACACAAACCTTTCCAGGTTATACCAGTCTCAATCTCCCCCTGAGATCAAGACCAAGAATTAAAGAAACACTCTTAAAAGAGAGAATAATAAAAGCTCACAAGGGTTTACTTCACAATGGTGAAGAATTACACAATAGTTTCACACAACCCAAACTCTATATGCTCTCAATAGCAAATTGACAATAGACACTCAATATATTTTCTTCAATGTATTATATGATGTATTTCTCTTTTTGCTTCATATTCTTCAACTTGAAATTGCTCCTCTATATGTAGCTTTTTAGAAACTAGCCGTTGGGATGCTTGAACAGAGCAATCTTGACTTTCTGATGTATGGAGCTCAAACTGGAAATATTTCTCTAATTTTCATACTGCATTAAACTTGATTAAGTCTGTATCAAAAATAATTTAAAATAACATAAAGAAATTATATTTGAGATACTCATCAATAATTTGAATAATTTCCATTATGAACAAATCTGAATATTAAAGCACAATATGAAATAAAATCAATTAATCACATTTAAATATTTCATAATAATTTGAATAATTTCTATTAACAAATATGAAGGTTAAAGGACATAATGTTATAAAATCAATTTAACTCAAATCAATAACACATAAAAGTAAAGTAAATAGTAAGAGAACTTATCTCTTCATGGATCATGTGTCTGCTGCTTTAATAATAATAATGTTAATTGCGCAATGTATATAAGTCATCAAATATAAATGTATACTTGAGTTTTGTTATCATCAAAACTTTTTCAAATGATTTGATCCTCTAAAGGGAATTTGGACCGTCTAATGTTCAACAATCTCCCCTTTTTGAAGATGACAAAACTACAAGCCTTAAGAACAAATAATTTCAATAATATCAAGAGATAGCGAAAGATTTTTATTTGATGAAAAACTTGCATAAGCACAACTGCATAAACATAGAATTGTAAAACAAATCCAATACTGCTCAATATTATTTGCAAAAGTAGATTTGATAATTTTTCTTAATTATTTGCCATACTTTCTCTTTCTCCCCCTTTTTGTCATCACGGAAAGGGGTTCATTTAAGAAATCATCATTGTTGCAGGGAGCTGCTTATAAAAGATTCTAAGTGCTCATGTGTTTGGGATAGAAATTTTGGACAATAGGGATGACTTCAAACTGTAGCTCAGTAACCTTGATCTTTAACACATAAATCTTATGGTTCCTACACACTCATCAATTTGATATGTTAAATAAGTAATAGGTAAGGGAACAATATTTTCTCATATTTTGGAGAGCTCATCTGATGTGAATTTCTGGCTTGAATAACAAAACAACTTGGTTGAGAAAGGCAAACCAATTGAATTTTTCTAGGTGTGTAAATTTGGTAAAGGAAAATTGGAGCTCAAACTCTTAAAAATAGAAAATGCATAACATGAATTAATTAAGAAAAGAGAACAAATTTTCACCAGACTTTGAAACACATATATTTTTTTTAACTATAATTTTATAAATGCATCAAGAAAATATGATTTAAAAGAATTATGCAATAAAAGTAACAAATATAGATGCAAATGAAAATGTAGCATTAGTCATGATCTTTCGGATTTACTCTAAGAAATATAATAAGTGAACATAATCTATGTTTTTGATAATTCGTAAGTAAAACTATTATACTGATATTTTTAAAGAATTGTTTTTCAGACTGATCAGGTAAAAATGCTTTTAGTAAAATGAACCAACTCAAATGTAATTTTAATCGATTGTTTTCATAAATAAATGAGTTGAGAGGTATGAAAGAATATGATCTTTGCGAATTTAGAATTTTATAAAGAGACTAGTTTTCGAAAAAAAAATGATTTACTCAGTTTTATGCAATCCTTTTGATCAAGAACATTGGAAATCAAATCTTGGAGCAATCTTCCTTGACTCGTGAAATAATTTGCATTGTGTTTCATTTGTTCTTTGAGTCAGGGAAGTGTTTGTACAACCTTTGAACCTATTATTTCATTCTTGTTGTGGTTTTCAATTGTAATTTTGAATTTTAATTGATTGTATTGTGTCTTGGACTATAATTAGATAGGGTTTCTAATACAAGATGCTGCACAATATTGCTAGATCTTCCAAGGTGTGCATGATAAATTTTTGGTGTGCTTTGTATTGAACTTTGTGTTTTTTAGTGAAATCTTTGCTAGGTTGGCAAATAAACTAGATATAGCTCTTGAAGAAGAGTGAACCAATATAAAAATCCTATGTACTGCTTCTCTCATATTTTTTCTTGTACTAATTTTTTTTATTTGTGCATAATTTGTAATAATTGTAAAATTTGATTAAACTGAAATTGAATCTTAATTTTTTTTATGGTACTTGAAATAAGTAAAAATTGAAATCTACCAGAGTGCTTGATAATTTGGTTGGATCTTTGTCAGGTTTATAAACACATTGATCAACTATTTTTTTTATATGTTTTTGTTGTTTGAAAATAACAGAAATCTTAATACGTTGATTGTAAGTTTCAATTAATCATTTTTTTTTTGTTATTTTGGTTCTCAATAACAAATAAAATTTATTATTATGTGAATTCAATCAATTGAATTTTTGTCAGGATAATCAAACAAAAATTTTATATAACTGCTTACTAATTGTGATTGATTATTTTCTATTGTTTGTTCACCAAAGCTACAGTACATTGTTTTAATTAAAGAATTTCATTCTTAAAACTTATTTTTTGTGAAAATCATACATAGTTCAATTCACCACCCACCTCTTGAACTCAGCCTAAATCGTTTATAGTAGTGCTTCACAGTCTAGACAAGTAGCTTATTTTCACCTTTTGAGCAAAGTGCAAAGCCTGACACAATTAACTAATTACACAATATTAACATCTTGCCTTTTCTAAAAAAGTCTTTTTTCATGAAGTAACTTTTACACGTTCTTCAACATTGATGTTGACAATATGTTGGAAGATCTTTCTTGAAAGAATAAAGAAGCATATAATCCGCACAAACATAAAACGAGTATTTATTGGAGTTTGACATGTAATGCTTAAGATTTATGTATATAGGACAAGGTATATTTATTGTATGTTCAAGCAAAGCTTATTTGACTAAATATACTCATTTGTATCTGTTCAAACAAAAAAGTTATCATATATACAATACTTATCTTTGTTAAACACAACACATTTTAAATAGTGTTTATATCTATTTAGTCACACAATTTGCATCTTTTGAGATAGACTTAATATTTTGCGTCTAATATGATCTAACACACCAATGCTTATGTTTGTTTAAAATACGATCAAAACCAAACAGAAACTATATTAAATTTGGATTTAAAACTATTATTTATAAGCTATAAGTGACAAAATAAAAAAAAATACTTGAAAAAACCATAAGCTGCTTAATAATTTAAAAAATACATGTATATTTTATATATAATAGAAATATAAAAAAGGTTTGCTCTGAATAATATTGTGTGGTTATATAAGTCAAAACTAACACAAACAATATTGAAAAATAATTGTGCAACCTTTTTAGTGTCGTTTAAAGAAAATTAAAAGTAGTATTAGTTACAATTACAAGAAATCCATAAGTAAAACTTAACTACTTATTATTATCTGCAAAATGAAATACATACCTAACACAATTATTTACAAATTTTAGAACCCGAAAGTAAGCTATTTACGAATTTAACCATAGTTAAATTACCTACATATGTATTTGCAGGTAATGTATCTACCATAGTTAACTGTACATGTAAAATTGCTTCTAGATAATCAATGCCAATATATTCTCATGTTTTCATTCATAAGTAAATATATTATTATTTTCTTAATAAATTTCTGCATATTTACAAATTATTATTTAATCTAATAATACAAATATATGTAAATTCAAGTAAATAACATAAAAGAGACTTTATTTATTAAAATCAAATAGTCATCAACACAAGTTAATTCTTCAATGAAAACCAAAACATTATGTAGAAAATAGAAAAGTATTGTTTTCAAATATAAATAATTCTTCTATGAAAAAAATAAATAAATCCCAAATATTATCACTTGTGGGTTATTGCCCAATTCAACATCGAATGAGTGACTTGGAAAATCTAGAAGCACATTACAAGGTTGTCTCTCGATTCAATTTGGTTTTCTTTCAGATTTATGAGACAGCAAAAAACAAAACAGTTGAATTGAAGGAGGGTTGAAACAAAATAACATTAGTGCACATCATTTTATGTAAATATGCAAAACATGACGAGTTAAGAAGACTATTCTAGTTCTAAATAAAAAAATTGAAGGAGGGTTGAAACAAACCCCAATCCACTCGAGAACATGTGATTCTTTTGAATTATCGATGCACAACATTCCTAATAATGCGCTTTTAACTCTTCCACACAATCTAAGATTCCAAGAAATACACTTTTAACTTTTTCACACAAACTAAGATTCTAAGTAATGGACTTTTAACTTTTCCACACAAGTCAAGAAAAAAGGTAAAGTAAAACATGTAACATTGCCTCTTGCTAAGTAAATGTGGAACCCAATCTTTTGGAGCCATCGGGTTACGTTTATAAGGTAAATTCATAGAAGAGTGGAACTTGGAAAAAGCTAAAGAAATGAGGAGGCAGAATAAGTAAAAAGATTATAATTTAAATTTAAACCATATATTTTATTTTTAAAAACTTGATGAAAACCTTTGAAAAATTAGAATGTATTAATTAAATTTAATTTATAAAAAACTTGATTTATATAGTTTCTTAAAATACCTATTAAAAACTTTTCGTAAATTAGACCAAAAAGCTTTATAAGTTAATAATATTTTAAACTAACCAATGAATAAGCGAATCAACTAACATTAAGATGTTTCAGTTTAATAAATATTAAGTTGTTTCAGTTTGATAAATGATCTCCAATTTAAGTTTTGAATATACAATTACACCAAACATTTAGAAGAAAAACTTTTCACTTGATATGATCATAGTTGTCTTTGTTATGGAGCTAACGAAATTATTAAGATCATCTATGTTTAATGGAATATATGTCATCATTAAAAAAATGCTTAAACTAAACTACATAAGATTGCTTTATAAAAAATGCTTTGTATATTACATTTTAACTTTAAAAGAATTAATTTTACTTTTCATTCTTGTATTGTTCTTTCATATAATTCTTAATTAAAAGTTAGAATATATATATATAATATATATATATATATATATATATATATATATATATATATATATATATATATATATATAAATATATA
>Ga0209700_102106_pt1 | contig 40930 bp, 20 predicted proteins | sample SiratroredBW_FD_187528 | JGI IMG/M metagenome (GOLD analysis project Ga0209700, IMG submission 187528) | Root nodule microbial communities of legume samples collected from California, USA - Siratro red BW (SPAdes) (version 2) | ecosystem: Host-associated > Plants > Roots > Nodule | place: USA...
AACACATAAAATAAATAAAAAAAAAAAAAACACAGCAATTTATTAGTTGGTGCAGAAGTAGATATGAATCTGAGTTATAAAATACCGAGTTTGCAGATTTGACAGATGGGAGGAGCACGCCTGCATCAAAAAGAGAAAGAAACAAGATAATGATAGATTGTGAAATACGTGGGGAGATCTACAACCAAATTACTTAAGAACAAGGCATCAATTATGACAGTGCATGGATTTATGTAATAGTTTTACAGTGCGTCAAAATTTGAATTTCAAGAAGAATGAAGGGCATCAATAATGGTTTGCAAAAAGTGATTTTGAGCCATGTAAAAACAAAGGGAAAAAGGAGGGAATTGAAAATGGCTTCCGAGGAATGATTATGAATGGTGTTTGAATCGCAGCATCATCGGGTTGAGATTAAACCACACCAATCAGTAGCCTGCACGTGGGGACAAGCAGTCCCTCGCATGAAGTTGGGAACTAAAAATATTACATCATTCACTTCTACAAACTCCTACATCACACAAACATTTGTATCACAAAACAGAAAAGAAAAGAATAAATACGGTGGTGTGGGGTGTGTGTGAGCTTAGGATAGGTGGCTGTGCCTGAACTCAGAGCCAAAGGGTGGCCGTTTTCCTTTTCTTTTATCTTCTTTCTTACCTTCTCTCTCTCTTTACACACCAAATAAATCAAAGGGGTTGCCCCATTGCTCTTCCTTACAGCTTAGCCTTGCCTACCCCAACCTCCTTAGCCTTTTCTCTCTCTTTCTTTCCACTTTCTCTTGCCCTTTTACTGTACTTTTTGAGCCACACGTACCACATTCATCGGAGGAGGAGAGAATGAGTTCATCCTCGGGTCAGAGCAGTGGCTATGATCTCTCTTTCAAGATCTTGTTGATCGGAGATTCTGGGGTGGGAAAAAGTAGCCTGCTTGTCAGCTTCATTTCAAGTTCTGTTGAAGATCTTTCCCCCACCATTGGTAATTCATTCATCACATTCAACCCTTCTTTTCTTCTTTACTTCTGTTGTTTCTATCGTTAACCTTTGCATGCTTGGGATTTGGGTGTCACACTTCTTATACATTGTTTGCAACCAAATGGTTCCTCATTCTTGTCGATCTATTGTTTACAGTAGCACTGTTGAAGTTTCGAGTGTTAAATTTACGATTTTTCGGTTTAAAAGCTGCTTTACATTTCGGGCTCATCCAATTTCGATCAGTTATTCTGTATTTTCCTATGCTTTCGTGATTGAATCTGGTGGCCTTCGGTTATTGTCTCTGCGTATTACTTGAGTAGGATTTAACTGCTTTTGGTTCTTTTAGCTACTTGAATTAACTAGCAATTGAATCGGTCACGAGTTGTTTGTCTGACTTTTAGTTTTGATATGATCTAATGTTGTTCCTATGATATGCAGGTGTTGATTTTAAGATCAAAACGCTCACAGTAGGTGGCAAGAGATTGAAATTAACGATTTGGGATACTGGTAATATAGAGTCAAATCTTTTGCTTTCAGTTCTTGAAATTATACCATTTGTTCAATCCAAGCAGCTTTTGGTTAGAACAGATAGAATGAAATGCCTTTCACAGTGTTTTGTTTATTTGTTGCCCAATATGACTAACTTAAGTGATCTATTGACTTAAATAACATCATATCTATTGCAGCTGGGCAGGAAAGGTTCAGGACTCTAACCAGCTCTTACTATAGAAAAGCACAAGGAATCATTCTCGGTATGCACAATTTATTAATGCACATAACTACAAGAATGTAGGATTATTAGAATCATCCACATGAGAAAATTTTCTGGAATATCTCTATGGAGAAATTTGTCTTTTCAACTAGTATTGAACTCTGTTTTAACATTATGCTTTGATAGATACCCTGGATACTTTTTTATCTAAGAGTGATGTCTGGTAAAGATGGACTAAAATGAAGCAATTATAAGATTTATTCCGAACGTTGGTTTCAGGGTATGCTCGATGTTTTTGATTAAATGTTTATACTTCATAGTAAATAAATTCTGATTTTACTTTTATCAATTACTAGATAGGTTTTACACTTGCAACTAGGGAAACAAGGCCTTTCTCAAGGACACCCGCTGTTGTTTAATCTTTTTAGTAGTAACATGATTCTTCTTTCATGTTTCCTTTTTAGTAAAGAATTTCGCAAGTGTATTTTCTTGGGTCTTTAAGCTGGACCTTCTGAAACCATAACTTTGTAATATTTAGAGTGGATAAAGTATGTGTTTGACTATTTGCTAGTTAACATTCTTTAAATTTTAATGATTTCTATTTATAGAGTGCTTCGTTTTCTTCACTTCTAGTTTATGATGTGACAAGGCGAGAAACCTTTACAAACTTATCAGAAGTGTGGTCTAAGGAAGTGGAACTCTACTCAACTAATCAGGATTGCGTGAAGATGCTTGTTGGAAATAAAGTTGATAAAGTAAGTTTTTTGCTCAAGTATATGATAAAAGCGAATGAGTTTGCTATTGTCATGAATGCTCTAGTCTTATCTGTCTTAGGAAAGTGAAGCAGAATTCAAGTTTTGTCTGTCCATTTGAAGCAAATTAAGACCATGTCCAAATCCAACTTACTTATGGTAGATACAATTCCACATGCATTTTGCTCACTCCACTGCTCCATACTATTCTGCCACTAGTTCATGATTATCTATCTGATGACATTCATTAGAAAACTGGATCCCTGCATTATCAATAGAGCCCCATTTATACATAGTGTTCTTGATGTCATAACACTTTCACTACATAGCCATGTAGCATTTGTTTATGAACTCAATGCCAATTCAGTGAATTATGAATATCTTTATAATTACATGCATGCATTTTATGTGGCACTGTCATATGGAACCTACCATATCGTCAAAGCAACCGAGTTAAGCCTGTGATTAACAATTTAGTGGACCATCTGAAACTATTGAAGAGCCATGTGGAGATTAATGAGCTAATACTCTGACATTGGTTAAGATCATAACATGCTTAAATTTATGAAATAAAAAGAAAGGCTCCAACTTTATAGGATTCCTTGGATGACTCGTCTAAGATCTTCACATGATAGGCGAAACTGTTCCCTTATTGTATTCAGTTCATTAATTTGTGTCACGGTTTATTTCTCAATTTCTAGGATACTGAAAGGGCTGTGAGCAGAGAAGAGGGTTTATCCCTTGCCAAAGAATTGGGGTGTTTGCTTCTTGAATGTAGTGCTAAAACTCGGGAAAATGTGGAGCAGTGCTTTGAGGAACTTGCTCTAAAGGTACAGTATTAGAAGTTTGGTTCAATGCTATTTCTATCTTGTTCAAAAAAACGCTAAATACTTGGAAGATGTATGCCAAGGGATGATATTTTGAATGAGTGAATTGTTTGGTGTATTTTGTTTTTCCTGCTAATACAAATTTGGCACCGTTTTGTAGATAATGGAAGCCCCCAGTCTTTTGGAAGAAGGATCAACAGCAGTTAAAAGGAATGTTTTAAAACAGAAACAAGAGCCCCAAGCTTCCCAAAATAGTGGTTGTTGCTCTTGAAAATGATACCCTGTGGAGTGAACGTTGAGTCTAAACTAGCACATCTTGGACAAATCTTGTATATGTAAGCTTCCTCCCTAGTTTCTTACTTTGTCTTTTGGTTGTTTAATTATTTGTACTACCGGAGTGGGGAAATTGGCAACAGTGGCACCTATTAGCTTGTGTAAATTTGTTTGCCTTTGAATCACTATCATTTGACAATTCTCATATTACAACTGCCGTTTCATGAAATTCTCTGTTGTGCAAACTACACCTAATTAACCTCGTTGAAAGGCAAACGAAAGCAATCTAAAACTAGAATTTTATTTTACTCAAAATACTACTATTTGAAGCTCTACTTAGCATAACCTATACTTTTGAATATTGACACAGCAATGTAGGAACATGACTGTAAGCCTTGTGAACCGAGTAATGAATGTTTACTTGTGCGATAGTGAACTCACAAACTTGTACAAACTATACAGATGGCTTATACAACGCAGCCCCACTTACAGTTTTTTTTTTTTCTCGTTTAAGCTCATTTAGTTCACTATTTTATCAGTACAGGTTTCAGAACATGTAGTGCAGATATCATTACAAATTTGTATGCAACTTTTTTGTTGTATAAAATATAAGGTGTGGCTGCCAAATTCCTCGAAAACAATAGTGTCGGTGTCCCTACTTCTACCTTTCTTTGAAATATTTTATTGCACTCCAGAATTTAAGTGCCTTGCCACCAAAATATCTGTACCCATAATTAGTCTGAGTAGGCAAAATGAAACTGCTTTTTTTCCCCTAAACATGTGTCTAGCTACATCGTATTTATTAGATCCTTGGATAAGTCTTTCACAAATGTGGGAGAAGTAGCAAGATCCTAGTAAAAGTAGAGCATGCATTAGGATCATGACCTCATAATTAATAATAGAGTTGAATTGAAATAAAAGGAACCAAACAATAAAATATAAAAAATTGAATCAAATGAACTTGAATTGAAATCATCGATAATTTCTATATTTTTTCATCAAGAAACAATATTTTTTATGTATTTATATTATGCACGCTTCTATGTCTAATATGGAATGTATTTGTACTACGGAAAAGGATTTAGGATTTATTATTCATTTTATCCTTTGGTATATTGTTCATTTTACACTTTATTCTTCCCTTATTTATTTTATTTTCTTTCTTATATTTTAACATATTAATACGCCTTTCAATTAAGTAAATTTGTATTTTAATTTTCTACTAATAGTAATAAAAATTCACTTTGAAATAAAAATTCATCTTCACTTACCGAAAAACGAGTATATCCGTAATCATACACAATTACTTGTCTCTTTACTTTTTCAAATATTAATCAAATATTCTTTTTTCTAAGAAATAAAAATCTCAAAGTAAAGAAAACTTTCAATGTCAAAATAATATATATTTTTTTTCAATATTAGATATGAAAAAAGAAAGTATTACAAATAACAATAAGATAAAAGTCAAATAATTATAGAAAAAAATAAAAATAATTAAATGTATAATAAGTTACAAAATCAAAATAAGTTAATATAAATTTGTTAGATTGTGGATTTTAGTAATTAAACATGAGAGGACTACGAAGATAAAGATAAGTATTGAAATGGATACGAGGACAAAATAAGTCAATATAAAAATTCTTCATCAAAATCGAATAAGTTTAAAAAATACCTAAAAATGACTTCATTTACCATTTCTATTCTTATTTATCTCTTAACCGTTAACTATTGTAACTATTAAATAGGAATATACTTGAAGACAAAATAATTCAAAAAAATTACTTCATATCATCAATTGCTTTAGATAAGAAAAGAAAACTAAAACATCTAAAAATACGAAAAAATGTCAACATATGTTAGTCTAAATTGTACTCAAGTTATATCAAACTTTGTTATCAATGATTTGACCAAGTTACTCAATATAGATATTAATAACAGACGAATTCCTTAAATACCTGTATCCACGACAAGCTAACTAAAAAAGTAAAAGGAGAAGATAATAAATATCAACTTAAGTGAGAGAATCAAGTAGACTACAAACTAAATTTTGAAAGTAAACCAAATGATTTCTTCCATTTTAAAAGCATAAAATTTATTTATCTTAATTAATTTATTAAGTAAAAATTGGTAACATGTAAATTATATCATGTGTGCATGAGTAGGTGAATCCATGTTTTGATGGGGCTATTTAATACCTAAACAATATTGTGTTGACGTTCACCTTCGAAGCAACACCAGTTTTAACGCCTTGCATGTTTTGTTTCTACTTTCTAACAAGAAATGCCCCTCAACCAAACATGTAACTTTAAGTAGCAAACTTTGTGATGTTCCATGTCCAAATTTCAAAAATTTTAAAAAGCTGGTGTTCATATATTCTCACCTAACTGTTAAGAAATTGCTAAGGTCTGTCTCAAACCAAACATCTTGCAAACTAATTTACAGCGAAATAGAAATGCTGTCAAATCCACCCTCCAACCAAAAATAATTATATGAAACTCAAATAAGAATTACTTATATAAAGTACTTATCAATAAGAATAGTATTTTAATATAAATCTCATAAACATGAATATGCTAAAATTGATAAGAGTTTCTTCTATAACTTGCTCTTTTCAATTTTAAAGAATTAAGTTGTAGAACTTATGTTAAAAAAAGTCAAATAACAACTTTTATTGAAGTGCTCTTAATATATTCACATTTCATATTTTCTATTAGCAAATAAAGATATTAATATAAACTTAGGTAGGTATATCTACACAGCACTTGTTGATGGTATTATAGTTCTTCAATTAGAAAAAATATTTTTGATGAACCAAAGTTAGAAACGATATTTACGTTGGATGAAAATGAGAGGAAATGATAAAAATTAGTCATAAACATACTTTCTTATTTGCAGACTATCATAGAATTAATTTTTGTTTTGAAACGACTTAAATATGATTTTAGTTTCTATAGAATTAATAAGTTTTTGATTTTGTTCTTATAAAAAATTTCATTGTTTTTTCACTCCTATAAAATTTCAAAGCATTATTTTTAATATTTTTAAAATGTGTAACTTTTGGTTTTATTTCTTATAAAATATTTTCTTTGAATTTCATCTTCAAAGCACTATTTTTAGAGCCTAATTTTCCTTTTAAGATAAAGAAATAACATTTAATTTACAAAATTTAAAACATTTTTTAGAGATAACATATTGTCATTATATTTCAATAATAGAATGGCGACTTCACCTTTTATTCAACACAAACACGTTAGAAGGATTATAAATTCTTTAAGTTTTTTTAATTCTATAAAAGAAAAAAATTTATTGATATAGCCGCCTTTATTATGACTAGCGAAAATACATGGTTTTTGCGTATGTGTATTTATTTTTTATTACATTAAAAATACATAATTTTTTTATTTTTTTATTTTATTATATTTATAAATAATTAATTAAAAAATAAAAAAATTATCCACAATTTAATATATATATATATATATAGAGAGAGAGAGAGAGAGAGAGAGAGAGAGAGAGAGACACATATAATTTTATTCGAGATCTAGAAAAAGAAAAAAAAAACTTGTTGAAATATACACTTAACTGAAGCATTGTTTGCAGAAACATGAAACAACAGAAACGAGTAAACATTAATTTAATTAATTAACTTAACTAGAAGCAATCAAGTAAGTATTGATGGCTGGCCAAGCCCTACAATTTTTTTTCCTGAAACAACTTCATTTATTACTTTTGATGACTCAAGATCCATGAGTTAGGAAGTTAGCCAATGGCTTTGCTTCCCATTGGGTCTTTCGTTTTCTGCTATCAGTTTGATGCAACTTATCTTTCAACCACATTCATACCTGCAGCTTTATTCTCCTTTGCTTTAATCTTCCTCCCACTCTCTCTCTCTCTCTCTCTCTTTCAATTTTCTCACGTGCATGACGGTGGAACATGTGAAATAAAAAAAGAAGCATCATGTATGAACTATCAAGAACCAAAAAATGGAACGATAATTAAAATAAAAGAAATCAAGAAATTGCCAATATCGACACCCCACTAATTGAATAAATTCAAATTTAATAGTGTACATACCACTGAATGAATGAATGTAAAGAATGAACAGTTGTTTACATAGCTAAATGTAAAAGAAAAAATAAAATAAAGAAGGTTAACAGTAAAGACAGACTTGAGCTTTTAGTAATGGCAATCCACCAAAGAAGTTGCGGAGAAGACAATGACTTTTTCTTTGGACTGAAAAGGAAACAAGTTGGATTCTCTGTGATGATCATCCTCAGGTGCCGGAAGATTCAAGTCCAAGTTCAAAACATCTTTGTGTTTCTTGGTTTCTGGAATTTCAGGGCTTCCACTTGTAGCTGCACTCAGAAAATTTCTGTGCCTTCTCATGTGCCCCCCCAAGGCTTGCCCAGATGAGAACTCTGCCCCACATATGGAACACTCATGAACCTTAGATTTAGCATTAATAGTACTACTCCTACCATTATTGCTGCTATTATACAAAAACGTTGATAATTGTAAGCTGAGGGTGGTGCTTGTGGGGTCACAATAATCATCATGATTATTATTACTATTATTATCTCCAAAAGCAGTAACTGGTCCTTGCTTTTCTTCTGCACCAGCCTTGGAAAATCTCTTGTGGCTGGCTCTGTGGCCCCCAAGGGCTTGAAACGAAGGGAAGCATCGGTTACAAGTCTTGCACTCGTAAACATATAGCCCCGGTTCCTTGTTGTGTGAGGGTTTTGGAGTGTTATGGCCCTGAGCCAAGAGAATCAAACAATTGGCCAAGTCTTCATCCTCTTCGTTCCTTAACTCATTTGAGGTTGTTGGAGGATCACAACCTGCGGAATTGTCAGCGGTGGAACATGTTGACATGGCTAACCTAAGTGGGGATGGAAGCCTTTGACGCTTTGTGCGCTTGCCCTTGATGATTTGCATGTGTTCCTCTTGCATTTGCATGGTGAAGGAGATAATGTTATGGATAGAAAGAGAGATAGAAATAGAATAAGTGAATGGAAGAAGAGCAATGAAGAGAGTGGGAGTTAATATTAAGAATGGAAGATCTTAGAGGGTACTAATAGTAACGTGTTTTGGGTTTGCCAGAGTTGCGTTTCCAAACTTGGAAGTCTTATATTACAGATGTGAAGTGTAGAGAGAGGGAGAAAAAAAGATGCAATGTTAAGCATGAAGAGGCTAGGAAACGAGTGAGATTCGGTTGGCTTTGAAGCAAACCCATTACTTTTTCGCAACGATTCCTTTCTGGAGGATTGCTTTGCAAGCCTGGAACCACACACATTTTCCAAACTTTCACCATCTTTTATTAGCTTTTCCTTCAACTAATTCATTGAGTTTATATTTGCTTTCCTTCTTAATTTTTAGCTTCCTTTACTTCAACCTCTGCAGCTTAATTTAACTAAATCTAATCCCATTTTAACTAACAACCAACCGCTTCCAAGTGTTGGATTGTTCTTATGGGTTAAACACAATCTTAATTAAGAGTTGATTATGCCATGTTATCTTCCAACAATTTAATTATAACTCGATCTCCAGCTATATGTGCCACGATATTAGTGATTGATGCTACTAAACTGTACACGTGTATATTCTTGCTAATAATTAGTTCATGTGCTGTTGACCTAAACATTTCTTTCTGTACAAATTGATCACAGGACAGTCAACAATATAATCAAGCCAGCATACACATGATCGAGAATGATTGGTATGTATAAATAAGTTTAGAGTAGCATATAAATTACAATCAATTTCATGTTCTAATTTTTTTTTTATCAAATGGTTTTTCTTTGTTTAAAAAACTAAAGAACTAGAAGTTCATATAATTATCTCAATTTTAAATTTTTATGTTCATTTTACTGATATATCTTAAAATCAACATAAATAAATATAAAATTTTTAACATAAGTAAATGCAGACTGTATTAAGTATGTATTTGCTTGTGTCATTAAAAATAGTTATAACGAGAAATTGTGAAACATGGATATTATTTTATTTAATATAACAAAGATATATTAGCATAATTGTTGTTCATAAATCACTAATAGTACATGTTCACGAGATTTTATTTTGATATGCTAATTAAAGTTATGGATGCCAGAGAAAAAAATGTTAGGTTTTTTGATTTTGATCACAGCATGTTTGGTGAAAAAATTGCTTCATGCATGCCACCTTATATTGTAAGTACTAGCTTATATGTAGGAAATTAAAATCAATAGGAAGATTAACCTGAAGGATTAAAAAGACTTTTAGTTGGAGAGAAATATTAAACACTCTTCCATTATTGAATGAAATTATTAAAATTATAAAATTATGTCTGTGTGTCTATATATATATATATATATGTATATATATATATATATATATATATATATATATATATATATATATAAATTTTGAAGTTAAATATATTACTGTTTATATTTTTATAGAAGTCAACTAATTTTAATTAGTTTTAAAATATATTAAAAGTATATTTTCTAACATGTTCTTAGTTAAATAGGGGCAGAATTTAGTAAAAAGTAAGAAGGTCAGATAATAAGGATGATGCATATAGCTGCATCTTTGACTAAAAGCAACGTCTCGTTAAACTGAACGTACTTTGAAAGGTGTGTTTCTCCAAGTGTATGTGTATTAAAGCATGTACTTTTGTAAGCCTTAGGATAACTTTTATTGGTGTCTAACATTTTCTTTATCATAAACTAAATTGTTAGTTTAATACGAGGGCTTGTAACCTTTCTTGATTTTGGGTTTTCTCTTGTATCTCTTATTAAAACATAAAACGAATATGCATTATGGCATGTGCCAGTATTATAATTCATATGTTAGGCAACATAATTAATTACTAGTACATATTAAATTTATGTATTTACACAATTTAATAATTCTTCATAAAATACAAGGATTATTTCAATAGTTGATCATTTCATGTTGTCTTTCTAATTATATATATATATATATTAAATATAACATTATGTCATAATGTAACAAGGTAACAATTAAGTTTTAATTTTGTAAAAAATTTATACAGACTAGATTTACCTTGTAAGAATTTTCAATTCAACGATCGGATGATACTAATTTTATATATAAAATATTCAAGTAACAGTAAATTTTTTATATTAATGTCAAATGATCCTATTTTGAAAGGATTTTGAAAGGAATGTCTGTCCCTATTTAATAACATCATATGATAAACGCTACTATGTTTAGTACTTTATACAATAATCAATGGTATTTTTAATTGCAACCATTATGTTATGTTCTTTAACTTATATTATTAAACTATATTAACAAACCATATGTTTATTTTTTTCATGAAAATGAATGTATTTATCAAACTATTCACAATACAACTTCAGCATAATGATTTAAAAAGTACTTCTTTTTCAACAAAGAATGATATAATTAAATAAAACTATCAATAAATCAGTTAACTCCCCGATTCATTCTAAAATAAAATTCAAATTTGTGATATAATTAATTACAATTAAATAATTTGTTTTTTTTTTCTGTTGATAGTGCTACATTGAGTATTTGTTTGTATATGGGATCTGAAGTAGCAGTGTATTCAGTTAATACATGGTAACACTGATACTATATATAGTAATAGCTTACATATAATGTATACCAGCAAAGAGAGTTATGCAGAGTCGTAAATTACATCAGTAGTTTAATTTTCTTGACATAAAATTTGTGGTGCAAAGACAAAGTCATACCTAACCTTTATAGCAAATGAGTCTTTTTTAGTAATGCATGGAGAAGTGATGTGTTCCAGAAGAATGATTTTGGGGAAAGAAATGAATGAAGAAAAGTAAAGAATAAGGTAAGGATGGAGTGAGGAGTAGAGATGGAGATTGGTGCGGAGGTGGTGTTGAGGTTCCGTGGTGTAAGGTATAGACAATAGAGTCATATGCGAAGATAAGGAGGGGAAGTTAGATTCTTAGCGTAAGGAATTGTAATGAAGGGCTTATTTGAGAGAGGCACGTAAAGTTCTTCCTCACCAATTCAGCATCACATTTAGGTTTAGGTTTTAGTTTTGCAACTGTTAATGCCTCAAAGCAAAGCATCTTCCTCAACACCTGCATATTATCCATCTTAATATGTAATATATCTCTTCTCATTTATTCTGGATCTAATTATTTTACAATAATATAAAAGAATAATGTCTATATATATAATGTTGCTTAGACTAGAGACAAAGTGGTCACCAGAACACCGTGTAATCAAACAGATCTCATCTTATGCCACACCAACTACATAGTTCTTGAGTTAAACAGACTATAAATACCCATTGATTGTTTTCTGTCTTATGTCAAATTTCCAATGAAAATGTAGTGAGCTTTCTGATATAATAATTTCTTAAGAGAGTTATGATATTATAATTCGGATGAAGTATATCATATCACCACCGAAAATTGAATACATTTCATAATTTTATTATGGTCAATTAAACTAAATATATAAAAAGTTAAAATATCTCTAAAATATTCTACCTTATTTAATTTATTTTTCGCTTGTTAAAAAAAATCACCATAGAAAATATCGATCCTTAGTAATATATATATCCTATGCCAAGTAACTAAACAATAAATAGTTTATTTATAAAAAAAGTGTTATAAAGAATATTTGTCGTGTCCCATATATGCGAACCTTATTTATTTTTGTCCTCTGAAAAAATATGTTTGATTTAGTATCTTATTAATAATTAAAAAATAACAATTTAAAAAATCAATAGCATTGAAATTATGTTTCGAAATGCATTAAAAAAATTAAATGATCTAAAATAATTAAATAAATAGCTATGAAAATGAACAATAAAATATATAGTCAACAGAAACGATGAATAAATAATTTATCCAACATAATATTGATGAAATGGTTTATCCAAATTGTGTTATAATGCCAATTTTCGAGACCAAATAATTAAACAAACATTGTTTGAGTTAAAAAAAATACATAAATTAATCTTAATGCATAAATTGTTGGAAAAATTAGCTTTCTTGTGTCAAGGGAATGACGATAGACAAGTGACTCACTTCTGAAACAAGATACGTTGAATTAGATTATAAATATTTCTGTGTGACCGATTTTTTTTTTAATTTTTCCAAAAAAAAAAAAAGGAGAAAGCCTGAAAAGAATGGAGATAAATGACTATTGACTGACAAAACAAATGAAAAAAATATGAAACCGGATCAACCCATTGTTATTTGTTTGTTATCTAAGAAAGTACAAGTTTAATTGATCCTTAATTTGATTGATGCTGATCTAATAAAAATAAATTGTTACCCTAATAAGTTGATCCTTAATATAGTCCAATCGTTATCTTTATCTTTTGTTTTTATTAACATCTAATAGAAATAGATTTTAAATTATATATTTAATTACTAAAAATATATAATTGTATCTTCTTTCTAATTCACATAAATATCACAATGATTTTTTTATCAGCATCAATATCACAATGATATATGTGTACGTGCATATAAAAAAAAGGTGGGTATCACTGAAATGAAAATTAATTTTTCTAATCATTCATATTTCTATTCATTTTGTAATTATAATATTACTGTCTTCATGCCTTTTTTTAAATTAAAATATTAGTAATTTATCGCTGATAATTTTTTTACTTTTATTTAACTTTTAATTCAGCTATATATTTACCACGAAAATGGAACTAAAAGAAAAAACATATATTTGTAGTATTTTTATGGAATATTTTCGTGTAAGGTATTATACATAATTTTTAAGTAATTTTTTATTTTTCCAAATTAAGACATTCACATTAAATTGTAAGTAACTGATAATATCATTCTTTAAAATAGTAGTGGAAAGGAGTAAAAGGCGATACAGATTAATGTGAATGTGTCTTAATTTGAAAATGAAACAAAAATTGTCAAAAAGATATTATGCAAAAGGCCTTATATGAAAATATTCTATTTTGTTTTCGTCTCCTACATCTATAAACGACACTTTTCTCTCTGTATTTCTAAAAATGCTCAAACGTTAATCTTTAAAGTTATCATCTTGCCTTTTATAGAGGAGTCACAATTTGAAAATTCGAAAATAAAATACAAGGATTTGAATCAATGTTTCAAAATTTGACAACTAAAGCTAAAAGAAAAAATATTTGAAAACTAAAACTTTCATTAACTCCTTTCTGAAAGAGAAAAGAGTCAAATAAAAACAGTTGAGAGGGCTAATTTTGGGCCATGAATATAACATCTGTTATTGAATAAAAATGGTGGATCATGTGAAGGCTTTTTCTTCCATGCACCCCCATAGTTTTTAAAACTATTATTTTACCTCAATTTCTAGATTATCTGTTTTAGAAATCTTCAGGGAACAGTTTTTCAGAATTCTCGAAACATGACTTCTGGAATAAACTTTCTGAAAAAAAAAATTATGAAATAGAACTTTCAGAACATATCTTCTAAAAATATAAAATACATTTTGGAACAAGTTTTTTGAAATAAAACTTTTAGAATAAATTTTCTAAAACATATATGATATCTTTCAAAACGAGATTTATGGAACAAACTTTCTAAAGCATATAAAATACATTTTAAAACAAGGTTTCGACAACAAAATTTATCAAACATATATAATAACTTTAGAAACGAACATTTTTCCAAATCAAGCTCTCTCCTCTTCTTCCTCTCAAAGGTGTAGTGGCGATGGCACAATGTGGGTATTTTTATCTTTTTTCTGTTTGCATGGGATGCAGTTAATAATAAGGGAGTGCAGGAAGAAAAATCCTAGTGTGAATTGCTTTTGTGAGCCCAATAAACAAAAGTGTTACGTCTTGGGCTCAAGTGTTAACATTATCAATGTTTTATAAATATAAAAAATTTAATATACGCCATATTTTATTTTATGTTAATTTAGCCATTTTTGTTTACTTTTTATTGTAAAACTATGATGATGATAATTGGTATAAGAGCAAATGATATTGAAATTTAGAATGACAATCTAGGATCGACTTACAAAATTTATTTAATGTTTTGGAACATATATAATTATTATATATGTTTTGTATGCCCAATATGTTTCTAATATTATGTTTTATGTTTATAATTGTAAATATATATAAATATATATATATATATATATATATATATATATATGTTATTTTATAATTTTTTAATATATTTAATATAAATTCCAATAAACTTATCACACAAAAATTTATGATTAGATTATAATATAACTTTATTTTTTCCATATAGCTTGTTTCCTCATAATAATATATCTTCATCATAGTAGAAAGAACTTTTAATAATAATTGTATTTGACCATTTATGTGTATTATAAAAATGACCTAGATATAGATGTGTAAAAAATATCAATATATATATATATATATATAGAAAATGAGTTTTAAGTTCTTAATATGTTATCACGTCACTTTATAAATTCAACAACTTAATTACATTTTATAATTGGTTTATAAAATAAAATTTATTTCAGTTATATATTGGTTATTGAGAAATGTCCAACACATCTCTGGTATATTAAGTGTGGAAGTTAAAGAGGTAGGATAACAAGTGACATAAAAGATGTAACAAACCCAGCGTATGATAAACTATTAATGACTGTAATGTCATATGTTACAAATCTAACCTTAACTCATTTTATTAAATTAGGTTTTATAAAATTGACTTAGATTTAAATTATACTGTATATGAACATCAACATAATATATCAGAGTCACTAAAAATTTATCTTAGTTGAAATCAAGTATAATATCCACTATTGAGGTCCCTCGATTTTCAACTTAATTTTCTTAGCATATTCTTAATCTAAATAATATATTAAATATCACACATCAATAAATATATATATATATATATATATATATTTAATCTTATTGAACTAATTTTTTATTATTAAATTAGTCTTAATTTTCACTGCCTTAATACATCTCCAAAGACTTTCTGCACACATAATCCATATAACAACTAATCCGACTGAGAATTAGATGTTATATATCCAATTTAAAACATTAAGAAAAGAATTACGATTATGAATTTTTGCTTACAAGTTATTTGTTGGCTTCATTCGCCTCTGTTATGAAATTTCTCTCACTTTCTGACACTCCCAACAAACCAACAGTGATCAGGAGTGTATCATCCGAGTGACTACAACCCTATTGTTCAAAGTACAAAGATATGTCATCTTTGACCCGTAAGAAAGGCACGTGACCCTAAGATCATTCCACATTTTCGTAGAATGAACCTGATCACAAATATAGTCATGATGCTTTCATCGTGTACCATATTTTTCAAATGTAATATGATACATAGATTTCATCTTAAAAGTTACTTATACCTATATAAAAGAAGTTATCAACCATAATTCGAACATTGTGTGACATTAAGGTCTATTGTACACAAACTTTGTCTTACACCATAATTTCACAATAATTAAATAAAAGAGAACTAAGTCCTATATATTAGAGGTAAACTATTACTATTATCTAACCATTCTCTTTAAATATAAGAACAGTTTTTAAATTAGGGCCATTTTAGGTGTTACCGTTTTAGAATTGTTGTTTTTGATTATTAAAAGTACGTGAAGAATGTGTCTTTGCTTGCCGTAATACGTTGTTATCTAGTACTACATATTTTCTACAGAAAGAAAGGCATAGTCATAGGGTGTGAAATGTAAGTCCCCACAAATCGGAACAATATCTTCTTTTGTTGTGATGCAGTGTTCATCACATAGCACTATAGCAGCAGAGACATGGGTGGCTCGTTGCCCCAGATTCATAATGTTAGTGTGGCCGACCTAACCGACCTTTCAACCTGGACCAGAACCTCAGCCACCCACACACCCATTCTCACTTTGCTGCTGCAAGAAAAACACTCGGAAGAAACCAACCCCACGCCATAACGATTACGTAAATTACTTTGTCAAACCACAAACATATTAAACATGCTTTCATCTCCATAACATATAAATCTTTCTATCTTATGTTATTGTTCCATGATGGAACTTGAGTGGTTCACAATGATCTCCACCCTGTACACAATGGCCCCATGTTAGCCGAAGATTTTTTGTTTCGGCCCAACGAATTGACCGCTGAATGTGCTGACATGTTTCTGTAAACTTCTTTCACTTTCTTCACGATATGCAACCACAATACGATAGCGACACAGTTTTAGGCTTTTAGCGTATAAGATGTATAAATTTTATTTAATAATCAAATTATGGAAAACTTGCTGCTACCCAATGATATTATTAAATATACCAACCGAAAGCGACTATTACTTAATAGTTAAGAACCGAGTTTCACTGAAAAAATATATAACTTTGTTTTCGGTAATTTCTTAGGTATCTTGTATATACATCGGAATGGAGTGCAGACAAAATAAAATGTAAACGACATGGTGGAAACATTCTATTATATTGATGATTAGGTGGAACAGAATGTATGAGCGGTTGTAATTTTGAAATTTCGTAAAGTGAAATAATACAATATTATTTTTCATTTAATTAGCGTACGACTATGATTTTATTAATAATGCATAAATGTACCATCCTTGTCTTTTTTGTTCTCCTGTTGTAGTTTGTATACCACAAAACCCGTGGCCGGTGGGAGATGGGGACACTTTTGCTCAACAACTAGTTTTTTTTTTTTCTCTAATTTTTTTTAGCATTTTTCAATTGTATATATTTCTTTTAAATAATTTCAGGGTCTAGTATTTAGTATTAATATTATACTAGAATATAATATTGATTAGGTGGTAGAAGTGAAAAAGGGAGAAATAATAATATATTAGAACATAGCTTTTTCTGATAAGTTCTTATAGAGGAGCTCTCTGGACATCTGAGATTGGTTTATGGAATTTTTTAAATTTGAGTCAATTCTAATAGAAAGATATTATCAATCGCCTATAAATGGAGCGAGTAATTTCAGGGTGAGAGGCATGTGAAGTTTCTGGACAATCGTGTTAGCATGCAAAAGTGGTGTTTCCCTTTGATGACGACGTTCATTTTTAGATTCAAAAATGTAAGAATAGCGTCTTTAATTGCTCTATTGGTTGGAAAAGGTTCTCAATCAAGTTCATTGATTGGCTAGTGGTCGCCAATTTCTTCACACTCATTATTTACATATACATTAGCTAGTTTTACTAAAACTTCGTGTCTTAAATTATTTTTAAGAATTTTAATTACATATTTCAACACTTCAAACTTTTTTATATTTTACTATTAAAATTTTAGTTTTCAAATATTTTAATTTTTTTAACCGAGGGAGAACGTATCATAAAAAAATAGAGAAATAAATTATTATAATATGATACGTAAAACATGAACTTAACTTTTTATAAAATAAATAAATAGAAAAATGCCCTAGGTCAATTAATGAATGTTTGCTAACTATGCTTTTTGCAAAGATTCTGAATTATTGAGTGGCAATTTACATATCATATTTGAGAATAATTTGTTATTAATGAAGTATGTTTCTCAACGAATTTGGTAAAACACTTAGAAAGAGTAGATAACTTTTTTCGTTAATTCCTTTTAGGTTTTTCTGATTGAAATGATAAGTATATGATAGAGACGAACATTAATTTGTTGGATCCTTAAATAATTGGCTTTAGACAATTGTTGCAGATGAATCCAACACAATAATTATGCAGTATATTAACAACTTTTGAGGCCACAGTGCCATGTTCTTAATTAAGATGATGAAGTTTTAGCCTCACTATATAAAAGTGTCACAAAATAAAACAAAGGTAAAAGCAAACTTGAGAAGACAACAGATCACATATACAAAAATAAAAAGCAAAACAAATAGACATAAAAAATCAAAAGAAAAGATAACAATTCAATGTATAAAACTAAATTAGTTATCAAACTGCCAAAAATACCACGTTCCATTATTTTTCATGGTTATACTCTAAACCAATCTTAATTTTATCAACATACCATATATGTTCAGAATTTTACCTAAAAAATATAACAGAAAACACAATATAAAAAATCATGACATGACATTTAATACAAACATTTTAAATTTATATGTATGTAAATAATTTTTTATATATTACTTAATTATCTCATTTCTAATTAATATAAAACTTTTAAGTCATATTTAGATTCTTATACCAATCATTTCATCTTTATTATGATGATATATACTTATAATAATGTTATCATATATTTATTATATATCTCAATACATTTATAATTAACCGCATAACACATTATCATTATAGTCAAATGACATTTGAGCAATCTCATCTCCTATAATTGGAAGAAGACTATCAATGCTTTAACAATCTTACCCTCCTTGAGTGAGATATATCCTAAAAACATAATTAAATTTGTCTATTTCTAGTAAGTGTTAATCTCCACGTTTGAATATCTATTACTTAAGTGTGTTGAATCTCTCTTAATAAGTTTTAGATATTCAACCACTTTTTTACTAATTTTTAAATAATTATTTATGACTTGAATATCTTGATATATTCATTATCAACTTTACTTGAATAGTCATCATATTACTTGAAAAATGATAAATAGGTTTATTAGACACTCGTGTTACTTAAATTATATACTACCTTTTAAACAATATCAAACAAAAAAAATATATTTTTAACAAATAGAAAAGAAATCAATTGAAAATTTATACTCTAAAACTCATCTAAATCATTTGTATTAAAAATTTAGTTAGAAAACAAACTACAAGCATCATACATACTCTATTTCATTTCAAAAATATACTTAAAATTAATTTTTGACTTTTTATTCTTTATTTATTTAAAATTTATCTTTATATGAAACTCATCTTAAAAATATATGCATGGTTAAATTGTTTAATATTAAAGGTCTACAGATATAAATGTTAGCCATGCATTCTAGTGAGATGGAAAAAATTATGACAGTTAATAAAATCTGGGCATTTATTTAATGCACCATTTCAAAATAGTAATTTATTATAAATAACGTATATAATTAGATATAGGTCATGTCGCGCCACACAAAATCAAAAACATGAAATTCAAAGGAAACAATTCAGTTTTAATCTCTATTTTATTGCACCCTTCGAAAGTTGCACTCGTAGAGCTATTTGAAAATTTTATTATATTAATATACTATAGTATAATAATAATATATTAGGAAAGGAAATAAATCCTATCAAATGCAGTAATACAAAAGAAATGTCTTGTTTTACTTATATTTTCAAAAGAAAAATTGTTTTTAGGATAAAGTTACACTTCTACTTTTATATATATAAAACAAGGATAATGTTAAGTATATTGATATGACATTCGGTGTTCTTTTGTCATTTCTTTAAGGTTTTTAATGTTTTAGGAATTTAAGAAAAATTATAAAATAGATATGTTTAAAATAAATTACGAATATGAATAAGTAGTATCTTTATATATGATTCAACTTTCTAATTTCTCTACAAATAAAACAAAAACATGTTTTAAAATGTAGTTTAGAATTTTCTTTTAAAAAAAAGTTAAGTTGTATTTTAAACTCGAGTTCAATGTTTTCTAAAAATAAAATAAAACAAGAAGTTGTATTTTAAAATACATTTTCTACTTTTTAAGTAAAAAATAATTATATTTTAAAATATCATTTCATAATTATTTTTTTTTGTTTTATTAAAAATAATTTATTTGTCAGTAACTTTTTTAAATATTAGTATAACTTTATCCAGTTTGTGTTATTTTTATTGAACTCTAAAGTCATAATTTTCAAGATTTCATTCATGTTTTAAACTGATGAAGAAATAAATAGGGAACAACAAAAACATTAAAAAACGATTGCAAAAGACTTATAACAAATTTCTACGAAAACCTATTCGAACAGTGAAGCTGTAATATCGCAAAAGCTAATTTTAAGGATACCAACCAACTGTTATCTATCATCTCAGATCGTATTTATTATATGATTATATAATTTAAATTAACTTTATCTTCATTTCAAATATCTTTTAAGACTAAAGTGACTATTTTCTGTAATTGGATGTCACACAGTAGGCAAATGTAGGTGTCAATAAGACATTTCATGGGTCACATAATTAGTGGGTTTGATGTTGTTAGTTGACGGAAGATGATAATTCCATAACTTAATTTGAAGGTTAAAATTAATTTAAATATAGGTGAACATTTAGTTGATCTTAATTATATTATAACAAGATGGAAATAAATGAAAAATAAGTGAAAAATAATGTTGTTTGGATTAATATAAAGAAAATGAGAAGTAAAAAGAAGATGAGAAGTAAAAAGAAAAGAAATAAAGATTATGAGTAATTTAATAAGCGTTATTGATAAAAATTATTTGATAAAAAATTATAAGATTATAATTTTTTATTGTGGTTAAAATTGATTTAAAATAAGATGATTAATGTTTGTACCTATTATCCAGGTGTATTAAAAAGAATTATTCTTATTATAATTTGTAAACTTCATTCAAAATATGAATTATGTGACTTTATAAAATTTTAAAACAACAACCTTAATTGATTATGTTTTAAAAAGAACTATATCATCAATTATACATCAAAACATAAGTTGGTTGCTTTTGTTTCTTATCCCTCCAACCAACACAAGAAAGAATTGAATCCATTCCCTTATTCATACATGTATGCTAATATTAAAATAGTTCTTACCCAGTCGATGTTCTTAACAATACACAATCACGTTCTTTAAAGATAAAACTACATTTCATACTCTAACAAAGTTAAAAAACAACACCACACACGACCACCCTAGTCAATCCACAAACAAAGAGATTCACCAAGAAACAAATAAATTAAAACATAAATCCAAAGCAATAAAGCACCACATTGCAAATACACACTAACAATATCCTAAACATAAATAAAAAAGAAGAAAATGTTGCAATTGTGTAAATCAAATGGAATATGTTACGAGTTTATAATGTAATTCCAAATCACACATTATTAAATTAAGGAATCTCTACCATAACATGCACAAGCTGCAAAGACTAATAAACAAACATACGAAAATTGAATCATAAACCCTAAACCTTAAAAATATCAAGAATGCTAAATTGGTAAAATCATTCATGTATACATTACTTTCATCATCTGATACTTCTAAATTATCATTCTCTCATTTTTATCTTAATATAAATCAATCAAAACAATCCTTTCATACTAATACAAACACAAGAGAAGAATCTAATAATTTTTTATATATTATATATTAAAAATCTAAGATATCCACAAAATTTGTAAACTTAAAAACTTTGATGATAAAATACGATAAAAATAAACTTAAACAAAAGGATAATATAATTAAATTTAAAATAAGAAATCACTGTTAAAATTTTCTTAATATAAACATTCAAATTTAAGGGTTTCAAAATAGGACAAAGTTAACTTAAAAGTAAAAATCTCTAATCAGTAAAACACGAAACTTCATTTTTTTTTTCTCCCAAACTACATACTTCAATTTGGTTGGCGGTTTACAAATAAAAAATCAATTCAAACAAAACTCAACCACGAAGTATATTGTATTTATTATTATTTAATCTGTTTAATGAACTGAGTATAAAACCATTTAACTTGTTAATACGTTTATTTTAATATAATACTTTTATAGTAATAATATAACTTTTAATAACAATGAATATGTAATGTTTTACTTTTAATTTATTCATAGTTAATATATTAAAGTTGAATAATTATTCAATAAATAATACACAATAAAAATATTTTAAAACAATAAAAACCAAACTAATGTATTTTTCAAAAGTTGAAATTAAATAATTAGTTCCAACCGAAATAGAAATTGTTTATTGATTGAAATGATTTATTAGTTTAAAATAGATGACAATATCCTATTTAAAATTTATGATGTGTGCAAATATAATGATTCTGTTACCGATTTAATACAAGAAATGACGATGATTTAAGTTTGTATAAGGAATTTTGAAATTGAGCTGTGGCGCCAAAGATCCAAAAATAAGAGTTCTTCACGTGATGGCCCACACAATACACAGCTGTATTTGCTAATGTACACTCACTTTTTCGTTTGACCAATCACATTGCCAGCCTGTATGAGTAACATGCTGTCCCCACCTCCACGCCATTGCCACCTTCTATTTCTCTTTCCTACATAACACATCAATCATATCCTCTTCTTCTTACAACTTCTTACAAACAAAAACAAATTAGTAAATAATAATTGGAATTAATTGTTCTTTTTCCATTAATTATTTAGGTTTTAACTACTAGTTACAACTAATTGTTCTTTTTTCCATTAACTATTTAGGGTTTAACATTAATGTAACAAAATTACACCATTTGTCGTATGAAGCATATCAAACACAATGCAAATTATGTGTGGCGACATGAATAATGACAATAAGAAACTAATAATTCATCACATGACATTATGGTGGCGTGAAATGAACTAAGCACGAAAGGCAGCAAGCGTAGCCTGTTTGGTATTTATTTAGGTTGAAGAAGAGAAAAAGGTTAGTGAGTGATGGAAAGGGGAATGGATTTGTGGTGCTTTTTGGACGGTTACACTGTAAGTGACCACAGACAAAGACAACGCTAGACTACCTCACCTCTTTCTCTCCGCATTTCTGCTCTTTAATTTCATAATGATTTTTAAATATTTAGTCCTTGTCACCAATTATATTTTTTTCTCTTCTATTACGTTATTATATAATTGTTTGTATTAGCAGGTTGACGTAGTTACTAAATTATGCATAAATTAGTGTTATCGCGAGCGCAAAATCAATCTCAGCCTCACAACCTCTCCTCCAACACCTAATCATTTGATAAACAACTACACTATGTGCGTGTGACAAAATCATAGAATATAATGTTGGTTTTGTTTCGGCCTGAGACACCCTAGGTGAAAACTATAACTTGCTCTTTTGTTTCGATATGAAAAATCATCAATTATGTGAGGCTTGGACTTTGGAGCCCATGGGTGGGCCATTCTTGCTCTAAGTTTGCTTTCACCACACTTAGAGAATTAAAGCTGGCATATGCTACCGGATATACTAAAAGTTTATTTGCTTTTTTTCATAAAGGATCAAAATTGAAATCCTAATCACTTGTTTATGCTCTACAACACTATATTTGTTCGCGTTTAATGTTTTTGTCTGTTTAACTAGTGGAAAGAAAAAACAACCACACTATTTTCTCTATTTGGTTTGAAAGAGAGTAAATATCTCTCACGTACGTAAATACAAATACTCTTACCACCGAAAGATAATGATACTTCCTTTATTAGTTGCGTCACGCAAATCATGCAAGCAAAAAGTCTGAGAAAGAAAATGACTGCATTTTATTTTTTACCAAAATGTACTAATTAGTATTATTGGGGTTGTACGTAGTTAACCATGACTACACTAAATATCAAATTAAAGCATTCTTCTCCTGGCCTAATTATAAATCAACTATGAAGAACTTGAACAGGTCCAACAGGTTCCTTGATTAGCAAATTATATTGCGTAACTTTATTAGCAATACTTTGTTTGAAATTGACATGAACTATATCTGCTATCTGGGTTTACATAACCCACTCATTGTTTATAATTCCAACCACTAAATGATCTCATGATTTGGTAGAGATGTAATTAAAAATTGAAAAGCGGTGCCGGCCCTTAGTAAACTTATAATAAAGTCAATATAAAAGCATTAGTGATGTGCAGTTTTTTTTTTTCCTTTTTTCTAATTAATACAGAGTTCATCTTTGGTATAGACTCCACCTCCAAAAATTACAAGTCCTTTGAACTATACAAACATTTTGTTTTTATGTTAGTAAAAAACAAATAGCAATGTTTTAGTACCTACAACTAAGAGCCTATGAGGATTCAAATTAGATGAAATTATAATGTGTATGTTTTTAATAGCATAAAGTATGGTCTTTGGTTTGTTCCTGAATAAATTTGCTTTTGTTAGTTTTATCCTTTCTAAATTTTTAAAACATTATTTTTCCGTAACATGAATATGATTTTGATTTTATATTTTTTTCGTTCCTTCAAAAGATTCTGGCAACTTTTGTACGGCTATAAAATATTTCGACGATAAGGTATTTAAAGAGATGATAATGCAATGATTAAGAAACCAGTGATGTAGCTAAGTTGGCAAATCATATGCTTAATATATAATCCAAATTCGTTTGTATATTTGCTTTCCATTAAGGAAACTCGTGACACACACAACATCATGTATTGAATGCAAATTTTGCAAATTATTCATTTTCATTACCATTTGAGTTCCAATCTAACTCTTGAACAACTATCAGGCACGACATTATCTAATTTAAAATTTGTGGCGGTTGTTTAATTTTTACAGATCACATATTTTAACAATTATATAAAGACAATGACTTAATAAAATTAAATTTGCTTCTTACTTATATTATAAATTAATTTTATTTTTAATTGATGGCATCTTCAAAACTATAATAGGAGTGTTTTTGATTAATACTGTAATTAAATTACATAAACAAAGGGTGGCAAAAATAAAATGAGCGGAACAGGCCAAATTTGAAATGAACTTTTAACTTTTGTTGAAGGAAATAGCATAAAAACTTGTTATATTCATGATTGAAGTGTTGAAGTTGTGGGGGTAGATTAGATGCCCAAAATAAAATATAACAGTGATTCCATATGCACGATCCACCTGTTTGCCAAAAAACAATAATTGAGGAACCAGCTAAACTCATTTAGAGGAGGAGGGAGATTAATTTTAATTCTCTAAATTTCTGATTAGAATCTTGCTATAAAGCTAAACTGCTAAACTTTATGCAAAATCTCAAAATTTTTTTATTCAGTTTTGCGACATTTATGTTTTTTTTATGATGATGAATAAAAAAGCATTTTACCCACGTGTCAGTCGCGGTCTGCTAATAATGCCTTCTATTTTTTCTTTTTCCTGTGGGTCGCTGACAGACTCACAGTGCTTATCCTCTTATCTCATTCATTATATTATGATCAATTGTGCCCTTATAATTATAGATTAAGTATTTACTTTGCTGTTATAATTAACACTTTTTATTTATTTTTATCACACGCGATATAGTATAATATTACAACAACACACTCATGTCATTGACAATTAAAATAATAGTGCGAATTGGGCAATACCGAACTATCCAGATAGAAAACATATCAAACCGTATTCACTTATCAGCGACTGACGTGGCTCTTATCCATCTGGAACACGTGTCAATCGTAGGGCAGCTATAGCCGAAACGCTTCGCTGGATTAAGAGCAAGGAGTAGTGGTAGGGGTATATCATTATGCCAAAAATAAAAATAAAAAAGAAATTGAAAAGGGAAAACAATTGATAATATGAAACGAAGAAGATGTCACAGGCTGTCAAGAAATAGGATTATTTCTTTTCTGGGATGGTTTTTTTGAAAAACTTGATTCCCTTCATTTTTGGAAGTATTTCCTAACTTCAAAATATGAAAATAGAAATAACCGGGAACCGGGTAGAGCCGGTGGACTCAGAGGCAGGGACGTCTTGAGATGGGTATATAAGAAGCAAGGGAGCGAAAACCAGTGGCAGCGAAACAGAGAGTGATTTAAGTGAGTGATCGGTGTTCACCTGATCTTTCATCAGTCATAATCATCACCACCGTCGATTGAATATGCCGCTCAGCAACATCGCCATCGGAAGGCCCGAGGAGGCCACTCACCCAGACACCTTGAAGGCGGGTTTGGCTGAGTTCATCTCCACCCTCATCTTCGTCTTCGCCGGCTCAGGTTCCGGCATCGCCTACAACAAGCTTACCGACAACGGCGCCGCCACACCTGCCGGTCTGATCGCCGCCTCCATCGCCCACGCATTCGGTCTTTTTGTCGCCGTCTCCGTTGGCGCCAACATCTCCGGAGGTCATGTGAACCCCGCCGTCACCTTCGGCGCCTTCGTTGGCGGCAACATCACCTTCCTCCGCGGTGTCGTCTACATCATCGCCCAGCTCCTGGGTTCCGTTGTGGCCTCCCTCCTCCTGGCCTTCGTGACCTCCTCCGTAAGACCGTTATTACCGTTATTTGATGTAACTAACTTTTAAGTTGAGTTATTTGTTGACCTAATAAGAGTTTTTTTCCGGTACTTCGCAGCCTGTTCCCGCATTTGGACTCTCAGCTGGAGTTGGAGTGGGTAACGCTTTGGTGTTGGAGATCGTGATGACCTTCGGTTTGGTGTACACCGTCTACGCCACCGCCGTTGACCCCAAGAGGGGTAGTTTGGGAACCATCGCCCCCATCGCCATTGGTTTCATCGTTGGCGCCAACATTTTGTTGGGTGGGGCCTTCTCCGGAGCAGCAATGAACCCCGCCGTCACATTCGGCCCTGCCGTTGTTAGCTGGACCTGGTCCAACAACTGGATCTACTGGGTTGGCCCTCTCATTGGTGGTGGACTCGCTGGTGTTATCTACGAGGTCGTCTTCATCAGCCACACCCACGAGCAGCTCCCCACCACTGACTACTAGACCCAGAAATCACAAAAATAAACAAAAAATTGTGTATTATTGAATTTCTCTTCGATCTTCTTCTGTGTATGTTTTTTTCGTTCTGTTTTTCTTCATTCCACTTTTGCGGGTTGTTCCTTTCGTGTTGAATCGGTGGCCGTTGATCTTTGGTTGGATGGTTGATGATCATGATGTTCTGTTTTAAGTTAAATCATTACCATTTGTGCATCCTCACTCTTCTCACCTAGTCCACCATTGAATGTATCATTATTCGGGTCTGGTTGGTTGTACCATTTCACTCCCGCTATTCTCTCAATTGAAATGCTGTCCACTCTTTTCCTAATTTCATGCACACTTCAAAATTATTAACCCTTAATCTATTAATCACCGTGACAATGAACAATCTAGCCAACAAAGATAATCGGAATAAAAAAAAATGAAAAAAGTTAATCATGTTATGGGACAAAGGGTTTTAGTGGGAGAGAGAGAATCGTTGAGGCACATGCAACGAGTGGGTCCATCAGCCATCATCGTGGATGGGTAATTCACTTCCCGAACGAAGACGTACAAGTACCGACCACAGTATCACACTATTAAAAGCCAGGAAGAATGATTGTAGAGTGATGATTAGAGAAAGGAACTAAACTAGATTCAAACTATGCATCTCTCGTTAGTGTTATTTATGTGCTCATTAATTACAAACTTTTCCACAAGTCGAGTATGTGCCCCCTTGTTTGGAAATAATGTACCCTTCAGAGCCTTTCAATATGTGAAGTTACTGTATTTAATTTATCTAATCTTGTTGAGAATTGGATAAAAAAACAATTCTATATGACAATATTAGATAATGTACAACGTTATATTTGTTTTGATTCAAATTATCACTATACTGTTTCCTTTTCCACTGTACTTTTCACCATGGAACACATATAGAGTGATGACTTTACATCCTTTTCATAAAAAATATATATGAGCTACTATGTGATCTGATAAGGATATATAAAGTAAAAATGGTAGAGAGTGCTAGAAGGTTGTAAAGATATTATTTTGTTATTTGAAGCGATATGGTCCAATTGGGATAAAATGAAATAAATGGCAGCAAGTTGTGATAGACATGGTTTTGGTAGTTTTGTCTTAAATATGGGTATAGAATGGAGAAATGGGTGTTGGTGGAGGTAAATTGATGGAATATGCATATTGCACACCAATGATGAGATGGCCAAGCAGCACAGCATGTGAAAGAAAGCGTTGGAAAGACTAGTATCCAAACCAAACAGGCCTTTCACTTTATGCATTCCACATTGCCAATTGTCCCCTCCTACGCACTTTTTCATTATGGAAATGGGGCTATGGTCCACTCCATCCATACAATTACACCTAAATCTCTTATTTATTAGATCATAAGCAAGAATGCTAGTATAATCCTTTAATTCCACTTCTGCTAAACATTTTATAGCTTTTCACATAAAAAAAAGATATGTGAACACAATGAGGACACTTGTAATCTTGAAGAAACCTTATCAGAAAGACCCTTTTTCTTTATAAGATCTGCAAACCTAAAAATTCATCCACTCCGTTGTTTTCGTTTGAGCTGACTACCAAAATGAATCTTTCACCTTGATACCTCTTGATGAGAAATATGAGGGAAGAAACATAAAGATAACCAATTACACAAAAGAATATAACCTCATCTTCAACCAAAATCATAAGAAAACATAAACTTGTAAATATTTTTCACTTAGATATACTTGTAAAAAACTTATTCTTTGTACCTAATGTAGAACTCGGACAAGGTGTAAATAAATTATTGGATGTTACATACATTGTAGGCACACCTCTGACAGTCCATAAAAACAAACAAGTAGTTGATGTCTATCCTTTCACGTGACGTATGATCATCTGCAGCTATATTTCATTTGACTTTGGAGGCTTCATTCATGGATTTGGTAAAGGTAGCAATTTCCCTTAGACATTAATTTCTAGGGATAAAGTTATTGATTGGGATTTGAGGTAAACCAAGGGATTCCTGATCAAGGAATTAGAACCGATTTTTTTGGCAGATTCAGCCCTGATGAGTTATAAGCCAACCCACATGAGAAAGTATCAATTTTAACCAAAAATTTGAAGACAATGGGTTCGTGTTTCTTATATTACTTAACCTTTTTCATTTCTAGTCAAGGTAAGAACAGACTGTATAAGGTACCTTTTTTATTCAATCATAAGTAATCTCATAGCACCTGCCACTATCGTGCGTGAAGGGAAGACTTTGCATGTGCCTAACCATGTTAATTAATGTTAATGATTCGGCGTTTATTGTAATTCTATGGCTGGCTCTGTTACAATGAATAAGACAGGAGCCGTAGATCACTATACATTGTAGGGGTCCTTATCTCGGGTTTCACATGCAAGCTTAATAGACACATGTAGAATACCAATCTCAATAATTCTTCGGTGCTGTTCGTGATTTCCGGTTGCTTTATTCAGTTACCCTCCAAGCATCTTCTGTTCCATCGCTTTTTGTTTCTGCGTGCCCCAAAAGACAGCTGTTCAATTTGTTTCTAATATCAACTACTGAATTTGAAGCAATAAAACTAAATTTTGTTCTATAAAAATCACAAAAAAACGAGTTAAACTATGAACACTATAGGGTACGTATCTAACTAATTCGCGTTACAACTTTGTTTAACATGCACTTTTGAATGGGTTCAATCTGGTTGTTGGGTCTTCTCTGACAAGAAATTTAAAATACTAGGTGGGCCTTGCAATCATTACTGTGCTTTCCCACTGGGTAATTATAAACTAACGTCGGCAAAATTATATTCTTTATCTTATCATCTCATAATTTATTTATTTTCATTTTTCTTTGTCTGAATTTTGAAATGGAATTGTTGCACCCGCAACTACTGTCTGAATGTACACCCAACTTTATCTGTCAAAACTCGTCGTAAGTACATGGCAGCACATGACAATTTTTGTAATTGCAAGTACAAAACAGCATATTTGGATGCAAGATCAAACTGTGGAATAACTCTGAACTGAAGACTTTTCCATTCTGTACAGCTCAGACTCATAATGTACTATTTTACTACGTACACTAATAGTTTGGATAACATATACTTTCTCAACTGGGTCCACTAAAATATTTCCCAAGCTAATGCCAAATAGTGTTGTGTTGATTTTTAAGTATCTAACTAAAACTGCTAAATTTCTTAGCAATGGCATTTAGAAGGACTTAAAAGCGTAATTTTATGAATAGCTACTTTTCAGCAAGCAGTTTATCGATTCAAAATACTGTTTTTTTTTTTTTTAAGTTTTTAGTAATCAGATATTCAAACAATGTTCACTTCCCACTAAGGATACAAGTACCTGTGTTTGAATACAAAAAGTACACAGGGCAGAGATCTACCACTATTTACGACCGGGCATAAAATCTACACGAAAAGTTCGAGGTAAATGAATGCAATTGAAGAAAAGCTTCAAGATTGATTCGTGAGCGTATTGGGCCCTATGAATTGTACTTATATCTTTTGTGAAACAACATGAGTAATGTTACATATTTTATTTTAAGATACAGTCATTTCTTTAGAAATTAGACATCAATAAACTCCACAAAAAACGTTGGCAGTTAAAAAGGGTTGGTCACAGTTCATTTTGTACTAATAGTCAATACCATTATTTTCTTAAAATTTAAAATGCACTCTTCAGTTCTATACTGAAACATAAAACTAGTTATAAATTAAACTCATAGCTCAAAGCCTCTGACCAACAAACTGCCCTTTTTGATTAATTCATATTCTTTGGGTTTGGATTGCATTTTGTTCTTTCGATTGTGAATTTTGTCAACTTCTTTTGTTGTGTTTATCTTCTTGTTGATCATCCAAATGTTCCTTTTTTTCACTTTCCATTGTCTTTTGAACATGTTGGCCTAAATGCCGTCTATTCAATTAGCTCTTTCTTCTGATGAATACATTCATTGGTGTTCTGATTATAATCACAATGGAAAACACAATACTTTTTTCATATCTTTATTTACAGTTTTTTCAATGCAGATGGTCATGGAGCTTGTGTAAATATAATTAAATAAAATTCATCATTACTCTTTGCTTGATTTGTAACTAACGGAACATAATGGTTCAATTTTCTCCTCTGTGCCCTTCTTCCATCACGTGGTTCATTATTTTTCTTGGAGTCGTATTTTTCTTGACTTCAACCACTTGTTTTGATTATTGTTTTTCTTCGGCTTTTTTCTTTTTTCCTTCTTGTGGGATGAGAGTGTTGACATTGATTTCAATTTGACCAATATGTTGTTTATGTCTAAACATGTTTTATCGCACGAATCTTAAACTCTTATATGTTGTTCGGTATTGCCTTGACTAGGAATAAATCAAATGGAATATTTTCCGTGATTGATTCGAATACGAAGTTGAATTTCCTAGTGTAAATTAGGAGCTAAAGTTGCTTCATTATAGAATCTTTCTAGAATTCTCTTCAAGATTTGTTCTTGTAATTTTAGCAATGGTGTGCAAGTTCTTAGGAGTTTCATGCTCAGTGATAAATTGTCTAACAAAGGCAACCAAGAGATCATATCAATTGTTGATTGAACTTGTAGAGACCAAGATGGGTCTTATCTCTCTCTAAAGGGAATGTATGGTATAGTATATTGTACGAGACTCTCGTGGGTACCATTTCATTCACCAGGACCCTTTTTCCTACTTATAAGATCTAATTTAAGGGTATCTCTTTATAAGACCTAAGTTGTAATGCCTTTTATGTTGATTATTTTAAAACAAAAAAATTCTTAATTAAAATCAATGAAAATTGTAATGATAATTGTATTGTAGGGTCGACCGATAACTAATGACCGATCGATAAGTTATCTTAGTTAACTGCCCGTTACATATAAAGGGAGGGTATCCGAGTAAATGCAAAAGGCATAATTGAATATCTTGTAATTAATTCTCGTTATTATTATGTCTGTTATTATTTCGTTGGTTATTATTCTGTTCGTTATTATTCTGTCCATTATTATTCTGTTACCAAATCATGACAGAAAAGGATGGGCCCAAGCTCATTAAGCCCGCTACTACGCCTATAAATACAGGCTCAGTCACCAAGAAAGGAGCAACATCAGGAGCAACTCTAGAAGACATTGTTGTTGTTGGAGCCAACCGGTCTCTTGCGATAACAATAATATTTAAAATATTAATAACAATGACAATTTAATATATATATATATATATATTTATATATATATATACTATTATTAATTAAATTAGTTATTTTTATTTTTATGAGTTGGATGGGTATCTATTGAGGAATGAACAAAAGCAGAGAAGAGAGTAAGGAATACTTCTTCTGTTATTTCTCAGAGAAAAAAATCAGTACATATTATTTACAACATTACTTTCGGACAAATTAACTAATAAACTTTTACTTGAATTAACTACAACACTTTCTCTTAATTCAAGTACTCAAAGATATCATACAAAACTCAACTCTTTAAACTTATTTCTCTTTAGAGGTGTAGTTAATACAACAGCTATTTACAATTCAATGGGACAATATACTAGTTTCAACCTTGTATTGTTACTTGCTCCCTAAAATGAAATTTAGTTTATATATACTTACTTCTGCCATGTGATACAAGATTATTAGCTAAATTTATAATTGACTTGTTATCAACTAGTAGTTGTATAGGCCTTTCAATATCTCCTGTCATTTCTTTTAAAATTGAATCAAGTCAATTAGCTTGACAAGCTACATAAGAACTGACACTATACTCACCCTCACAACATTGTCTTCTAAGATACTGCAACTTAACTTTTTTGGTCTTCTCAACTCCATATGCTTTGTGTAAAATATCCCCAACCTCTTTGCGTAAATTGGTCTTAGAGATCTTCTCAAAATTAACAAGATCCACACATAATGAAGAAGACAATGAGCCTTAGAATCTTTCTTCTTAATTGCAGTTTCATCTCTCTCTCAAACATCTTCCTTCACAATTTCTAATATTTATTGAAAATCAAGAATGACTTTTATTCTTAGAACCCAATGGTCATACTTATGCTTCTGTTATTCCTCAAAAAACACTAAATATTATTTACAATATTACTCTATTTCTCTAGTAATTAAATGTACAAATTAACTACCAAACTTGTACATGAATTAACAAATAAATGTGCTGATGTTTTGTGCAAAACTGAGCCTCACTGGATCATGTTAGATAGTCCCCTCCCTCCCATTGCTTTAATTCTCTCTGATGTTGCCTCCCATTGTTTTTAATAAAATATTATAAACTAAATGACTTATTCAACGTACTTTATTTGAATTAACTAATTTATATTCTAATATAACTATCTGAATTGTTAGATTTAAAGATAAATTTAGTTTAGTCTAAAGCAATCATAGTATGCTAATCCGATAACGCCAAAAAGGTTAAAACATTTTTGGGTGTTAATTAGATTGACTCAGCTTTGAACTATCCAGTTCTAGCGTTCGCATTTTCGATCCATGAAAATAATCCAAATTGGACTACCCTTTTCATAACAAAGTCAAAATTCCCCACCATAGTTATTAAGTTATTCGACATTTAAGCTTACAATATGATTCTCTCCTCAATGTCAAAAAAAAATTAAAAAAAAAGTGAGAAGTGTAGTTGTTTGAATTAAAAATAAATAAAATAAAAAGTGAAGAAAAATAAGAGGAATGTTTGTGAATAATTAAATTAATATGATAGATAGAAAGACAGCACATCGACCTAAATAGCGTATCGGCGAAAACAATCAAAGCTAAAAAAAGGATGCAAGACTTCATCACAATGCGCAGAAAGTGAACAAACTTATCACGGTGCATTTCTAGTCACAAAATCTAGACCACGTCACAGAGGGTGACAATCAAAAGAAAATAAAATTCAGGATTTAACATTGATGTTATTAAAAAGCAACAATAATTCAGAAACATTTAAAATTTATTGCCTCTCTGTATCTCTAATCGAAAGAAAAGACTGGCTCTTTGGAAAACTCAGGGTGCCACTCCTAATGATTGCAAAGAAATTATGCAGTGAGTAATTTTGAAAGCAAACTGTTATTATTATAAATTAATACACACCCATATTATTTATTGCCACATTTGAGACTTGGCCTCTCATATTGCCCAAAATACAATAAGTAATCAAGCCGCAACTTTCTTGGATGTGACTGAATTGACAATGGTAGCAAACTCAGGACCCTGCACCTCAAAGACATCAACTTGTAAGTATAAATAATAACCTCACTTCCTTAACTCATGCTAGGATGTCACCTCAAAGACATCAAACTATGTATGTACCTTCAATGAAGCACCTCCAACCAGAAATCCATCGATATCTTCTTGCTTTGCGAGCTCAGCACTGTTCCCTCCATTTACAGACCCTGAAAACAGATACATTTAATGTAAGGGTCTCCAGAGATGTTGTTGTGCTGGAAAAGTTTTTCATTCAAATATACTGAACCTAAACTAACATTTTGCAATAGACAAGGTCAGGAACAATCTTAATGTTAACAAGATATTTTGTGCACAACTTTACACCTATCAAGTATATCAGCTATCACTAAATGGCAAGCGGTTCATTGATTGTGACAATACATGATTTGGCTATGTTCTTATAGAATGCATCATAAGAAAGGTCAGATGGAAAATAATGAGTGTGGTTGCAAAGTTTATTTTCTTGGCCGAAGAATACATGACATTGAATAAAACTTGCAACCTTGTTAAAATCATGACATGTCTTAAATTTCCACAACACTGTCATAACAAACGATTTACCTCCATAAATAATTCGAGTTTTAGATGCAACTCCCTCTGACACATTCTTTTTCAGCCAATCCCGAACAGCTACATGTACTTCCTGAGCTTGCTGGGGAGTGGCCACTTTGCCAGTTCCAATGGCCCATACAGGTTCATACGCAATAACAATATTGTCCCAGCTAGGAACAGCATCTGCATATAATCAACAATGGATTTTTTGCAGGCAATCAGAAACCCCTCACCCCTTTTGTTTTTCCCAAAAAAAAAAAACGGATTTTAAATGGATTATGCAGGAAACATAGCCTGCACCTACCAGCATAAGCCTTCAATTGCTGAAAGCAAACTTCAAAAGTTTTCCCTGCTTCCCTATCTTCTAACAATTCTCCTATGCATGCAATCACTCCAAGACCCTGGCTCAAAGCATAGGCAGCTTTCTTTCCTATAAACTGGAGTTGACAATGTTCAGTTAATATCTAAAATATTTATCTTCGCTTGCAAATATACTGATCGTATTCTCTAGCAAAAATGTTAAATGATTTCTGAATTTGCTTTACCTCATCATTTTCTCCGATAATATGTCTTCGCTCAGAATGTCCAAGAACAACCCACTTGCATCCAAGATCTTTCAGTTGGTCCGCACTACAAAAGTCAGATTTTAATAACTAAGTAACTGAATTAACTTGTTAGATTGTAGCATAATTGAGGACCACCAGAAAACAATAACATATTTGGTTTAAACATTGGAATCACATCAAAAGCAGCAAGAAGGACAGTGTGAACATAAAAGAAATAGTATCTGCAATTCAACTTGCCAAAACTTATAATTCAAAAAACAAAATGAAACCCTAGACTCGACAGGAAAGAGCAAGCTAACCTGATTTCTCCAGTGAAAGCACCACCTTTACTAATCCAAGAATTCTGGGCAGATATTTCAATCCGGTCTGTAAGTGAGCTTTTCACTTGATCGATGTACACAAACGGAGGTGCAACAACAACATCTGTACATCTCAAAATGGAAATGCTTGTGATGACCAAACGTAAAAGATAACTTTTCAAGGTTATTAAGAAAGAGTTTTTGAACTTAACACACGTACTCAATATCATTTTTTGGGGGACAAGAAAAGAAGGAACCTCTCCAATTGTGGATCATATGTTGCAAATTTACTTATTCTTTGAAACACACCAACACACACAGCACATGTCAAACAAATAATGCACATCGGCCTTATTGTTCATGCGCCCAAAACCCACCATGAGGAGTCATTGTGTAACAGTTTGATAAGTTCAATGAATCATGTTGGTGAGTTTCAAAGTACAAGGGAGTTCTCTGCACATGACCCATAGTTTGGAAAGGGGTTCCATGCATTTTGCCGCTTTTTGGTACTGGGAATGGCCAATAGAGAACTATGTCCATTTCGTTTTGACACAAATAATTTGAGCATTTACAACCAGAAAATATAATATAACTTTTCCAGCATTTCGTAACTAACCAGACCCCAAATGTATCACTACATTGGCATACAGAAAAAATATCATGTTCAATCTAACGAATTATTTTAGGTTTACTGAGAAGGGAAGAAGCATAACATAATTTTTTGTAGTCTTCTACAGCTATTAGCGAGAAACACATTAATAAAGATTGAACACGTCTCACCAACATCGGGCTCCAATTTTGCACTGTTCAAGTCAGCAACAAGCTTACTGATGGAATCTTTTGTTCCGTTCTAGAGCAAACAACAAAAGTAATAAAAATCAGAAATAGATATATGCAGGGTATACTGAACTCGTAATTGATTGAACCGTGAGAACCGAAGCTTCATGTGTACTTAATAGTGGTGAGCACATAAAACAAAAGAACAAAAACTACTGAACAATGCAAAAAAGGGCCTATTTCAAGTACTCCGGTAAGACTGTAAGAGAATAATTTCATTATTTTACACAAATAAATAGGTAGACAGGATAACTGATGAAGTATGAAGGAAATTCTTCTTAAAGTCAGATATGATGACACAATAAAACTTTTTTCTTTAATTTAAGACATAATCATCCAAATTAGCGCTGCTCCCATAGTGATCAAGGGGAACGAAAGAGTTCCTTTAGTCCTTTAATGTAGATTGCATTCCTTAGATATAAGCAAGGTATAGAAGATGGAAAGAAATGGCCCCAGGACACTAGTGCTAAAAACAAAAATGAAAAGAAAGCTTGAACAACGGGTTGAAAACTAGCTCTAAGCTGCCATTGCTAGGGGAAGCTAAAGAAAAAGGTAAGTCACAGGACATAAGTTGCAAAGTGTGGTGAGTTGAACCAGATGCATAATCAAAAAACAATAAGTTTAATACTTTCAAGGAAAAGTGATTGCATTGGTTATTTACTAAATCCAAAACATAGACCGAGAGCTATGCCGCAAAATTTACTTTCCAATAGTATGCTGTTAAAACATTCTAATGCTAAAATAACATAAAGTCAATAAGCTACTCAAGTACTGAATCACAAGAAATAAACATTGCATTTTAACAAAAATAGCAACAAAAACAGTTTGAGGGAAAGATACTTACACACTTCCAGTTTCCGCCAACAAAGAACTGCAACAACGAAGAAAGGAAGAAAAAGATCAATACACCAAACGGCAAATGGATAACCAACCACTAAAAGATAAAGCAATATATAACCAAAAATTAAAAATTGGAAAAAAAAAAAGCCCCGGCTACTTAGTGACTAATAATGCATGTATGCTAACAGGCTTAGATGAAATTGCGTAAACCTAATACAACCCAACCCATTGAAGAGAAATGCATTCCCCACCGAAATCACACAGAAAAGTTTTATTTATCGATCAAGGGTAATGATAAGAATAATAAAGTTGAATTTTTTAAAAAGAATAAAAGAAGAAGCAAAAACACCTTGCCGGAGCTGGCCATGGCGACAACGGAGCGTGAGGGTTTGGGAGGAGAGAGGGAGAGGCGAATATTGGGGTCGAAGGCAGAAAAAGATGGAGAATTGAAAGAATCAAGCTTGGGGCAGGGCCGGCGCAGGCCAATGTAGAGTTGAGAAGCCAGTGAGGTTGAGGTTGCCGCCATGGAAGAAGATGGAGAAGAAGAACAGTATTGTGTTGGGGTTTGTGTGAAGTGCGTGCAAAGGTAGTAAAATTTAAGGTTTGGATTAGATTTTGGTTTGATAGTTTGGTGTTAGTTGGTAAGAGAGAGTGTTACTTTTCACTGTTTTATTTAATACGCCCACCTACCAAGTTAACGAGGTAGATTAAGAATGCCATGTTTTTTTTTTTGTGTGTGTTGAATTGCTGAGTTAAAGAATATGGTCCCTACACATGAACAGGACTCTATTCACGGAAGATCAATCAGAACCACAAAGAGATGAAAAATAGAATCAAATATTTTTTTTTTTCAGGGCACTTCATTATGTGACCACAAGAAATTAAATATAGAATCTTTTTAATAAAATATAAATACTATTGTATTAAAACTTTCATTTGATCTTTAGTTAATGATTGCCTTCAAAAACTAGGAAAATAATTCTTTAATAGTACCCCTACGTTTCCGCACTTTGACAAAGGTATGAAAAAAAGAAACAAATAATTGATTCATATAAAATAAGTGATTAATGTAATTAATGTGAAGTACTATAAAAAAATACTAGGCAGAGAGAAATAAAATGAGTTCACAAAGTTTTTGTAATTTATGAGGTTAAATATCAACTTTCAAAAATTAATAAAAACAATATTTTTTACAAAAACATGTAAATTATATTTACACTATCATAACTTCCGTTTCTTAAATCTTGTATATTATTTTATATTTGATTCTTAGCCCATAGATACTCTGGATAAATAAAAATTATAATGAATGCGTAAGTAACATTTTTCCATTAATACTTTTCATTTTTAATTCTTTAATAGGTAACTTGTTACCATTTTCTTATTTGTAATTTTTACTAATTTAAAATACATTAAATGCGTAAATGTAATTAAAATACTGTGTAATTGTTTTGGTATATAGTAAATACTATGTAATCATTAACACAATCTACAACTTCATATTTTGAATTAAAATGAATTTTATAATTGATTAATAAATATATTTTATTCAATATTATGGAGAAATTTTATTGAAATATTAAATATAATGTTTTTCATAATTTTCTATTAATTATATTTTCTGAACTAATCTTATTAGGAGACTAATTAGAATTATGAAAATTTTATATAAATACAAAAATTATCAAAGAAAATAACACACTGTCTTAATTCTAAACCATTGCAAGTTTAAAATTACAAGTTTAGATATTATCACTTTCTCTCATAATATGATTTGCGTATATAATTTCTTTTTAAACTATCAAATTAAGGGTTTGACAATGAAATAAGAAAAATCCGTTTAAAATCTTTAGTAATTAATTTTTTTTATATCATTTTAGAGTACTATGACTATCATCACTCCTAGAAATTTTTTTGGGAAAAAATTATACAACCTTATCCTAATTTGATAAAGTGAAATTGCTTTGAACTTTTCACTTGATATTGGATGTGCAGTTTTAGTGGTGACACGTACTACAGAAACTCACGAATCTAAACGAATGACTCAAGTTGACACAAACTCAGGGCTGGTTTCGGCTTTTCTTTTGCCTTGTAAATTTTTTTTTTTTGGTGTATTTTATTAGTGGGAAATGTAAGAGAGAAGAATCATATTTTTTTAATTTTATTTACTTTGATTCATATGCTTAAAAATAATTTTAAAAAATCTTTCTTTTTTTCTTATATTTCTTCTAACATTTTCTTAGTTTTTCCCTTTTCTTAAACCAAATCAAACAAAAATAAGAATACATTTCCCTCCTTTAAACTTAGTGACTTGTTTGTGGTCTGCTGGGTGGTTGTCACCTTCTATTAGCAATTATCCTTTTTATTTGTTCTTTTGATCGTTACAAGACCAGTCACGTTTCGCAAGAATCTCTTTCTGTTCTTTTTCTCTTTTTTTCCCACACTTTTACTAAAGTTCACTAATTTTTATTTTTATTATTATAATAATGAAAGAAACACTTTATTTTTATATTTTTTAAATAAAACAGTAACAATTATGGTTAAAACAAACAATAAATAATTTGTGTAGAAGTGTTGTGTTAATATGTGAATAATTTAAAGAATATAAATGAAATTGTGAAAAATAATAATATGATAAATTTAAAATTAGATATATAAAATACATAGAAAAATAATTTTTTTTATAAAGTTCATACTAAGCATAGAATTATTATATAAAGTTTATTAACGAAAAGAAAATCAAAATCATGTGAGACTAGATCAAATCCATGAAAAAGAAAGAAAAAGACAAATTATCATAAAAAAACTAAAAGAAACTAATAGATGAGGAATATCTCTTATGTTAAAAAAAAAATAAAAAATCAAATTTGAGATACATAAATCCCTCCATCATTTATTATTTATGGTACCTCAATAACAAATCTTTCAACAATATTAAAAGCATCTTAGACTCTTGGATTTTTAAAAGCTTAAACATATCATTCTAATTCATCTGAATTATTAAAGAACTCCTACTTCAATAGATTGATATAATATTTAGAAATTAACTTACACTCCTTTTTTAAATTAAAATAAAATCTGAGTAATGTGCTAATCTAAATTACTAGAGAATCCTTACTCTATCTAATTGATTCAATATTTAGAAATCAACTTACACTTATTTTCTAAACTAAAAAAAAAGTCTAAGTAACATGTACGGTTCTAATATCCCAGTGCACCCACCAACTCGTAATTATTATCCATATAGTTATATATGTGGCTTTTTTCCCATTTTGGTGTACTTTTCAATTTTAATTCCCAAAATGGGTAAAAAAAAATTATTTACCAAAATGAGCAAATTTTGCCAGCTAGATAATCATAATTTCAAACTAGTCAAAATAAGAGTGACATGCTGACAATTTTAATTAATGACACTGATTAAAATTGTTTCTCTCTCTGTAATCATTTTTTAATTATTTGATATTATGATTGTTAGGTTTAACAATTAATAAAAAAATAATAATCATTATATAATAATAATTAACAAATAATTTTTTAATTATTTAGCACTATGTTTGTTACTTTAACAATTAACAAAAAAATTAATAATAATAATTAACAAAACTAAAATAAAAAAA
>Ga0209700_102108_pt1 | contig 40907 bp, 21 predicted proteins | sample SiratroredBW_FD_187528 | JGI IMG/M metagenome (GOLD analysis project Ga0209700, IMG submission 187528) | Root nodule microbial communities of legume samples collected from California, USA - Siratro red BW (SPAdes) (version 2) | ecosystem: Host-associated > Plants > Roots > Nodule | place: USA...
ATATATATATATATATATATATATATATATATATATATATATATATATATATATATATATATATATATATATATATATAAAATGTAATATGTGATCGAATATGTATATATTCTTATAAAGATTAAATGACGGTTTTTAATTTTACATCACATACAAGTACAAAGATGTGTATACTTTTTTTTTTAAAATATAAGTTTGAGGTTGAATATTGTAGCATTTTATTTGAGTTTTACGCATTTTCATCCATAATAAACTATGCGCACATAAACCACTAATAAATCACGATAATATGTGTAAATATTTAATTTCTCACATTTTCACGCTAAAACTTAGTAAGTAATGTGTTACTTTTACATTGTGATTTTTTTCTTAGAATAAGATTTTAACTTTTATTTCATTCTTCCATAAAAGAGAAATGAATTACCATTCACTTATATAATTAATTTTTCAAAAACTACGGAAAACTTGTTTTTAACGTAAAAGCAACGGACAAAAGAAAGAAAAAACTTAATTGAAAATATAATACATTATATGACTCTTGAAAATGAACTAAAAACTCAAATTAAATTTTAGTATTTAGAAAAAAAATTCTTAAGTTATACGTGCTATTACTGTATCTAAAATAATATGTTAGAAATCAAGGATAGATCCTAGAATTATAAAATCCTTTTGAATGTTTAGTGGTTAAGCGTCTACCATAATTCATTTTTTATGTGGAAAATAAATAATATTTAAAGTGAAAAAAATTCATAATAAACAGTACATTCTTAACTTTTTTATTAACAATTATTCTAGTTATTTCTTTAACTAACTTTTAGTACTTTCTTAAAAAACATAACTTTGAAAGCATACTTTTATTTATTATGACATTTTAAACAGGCCATAATCCTATTTATCTTTTTTTATTAGCATTATAAACAAAAACGTAGTTTATGTAAGATAACTACATAATTACATTCCTATATAAGTTATGTTCATAACTTATTATGATATTCAATATTTTTATTTAGATAATAGATCATTTCATTTTAAAATCAAAACTTTACGTTAAAAGCTAATTCGTATAGAATAATTTTACAAAAACTCTAAAATTGTTTAATGATGTGCCGACATATATACATACATATATATATATATATATATATATATATATATATATATATATATATATATATATATATTATTTTAATTATATACTTATAAATTTTAAAAGTTTATAGAACATGATATAAACCATGAAGATAATATATAATTATAAGTTAATCGTTGAAATAGTTAAAAATTTCCCATTTAATATAATTTATTAATAATAACACATATAATCAGAGGAAATATTTTCTACATAATTTATATATTTTTCCTTAAAATATGAAGTCAAAATGTACGACCAAGCAATAATGTGACATATGGTAGCTAATTATATAGGGTACCCTCTAGAGAGAGTGGGTGACCACAAAATCTGAAGGGATGACCATACCAACACGCCACGCCCTCCATAGATGGGTCCAGTAAATACAAAATAAAATAGGTTAGAGATGTTACATTTATTGCTCATATAAATAAAATAAAATATATACGTGTAAGACAATTTATATCTATAAGTTAATTGTATAAATTTGAATGACATTTAATTCAAATAAATAATATTATAATTTTTTTAGCAAACTTATTAGACTTTCCACTATAAAAGTATTACCAAACCTCATAAACATTCACATGAGTTAGTTAAATAGTGATGCTAAGTTAAAATATAACATTTTTTTCTAAAAAAATCATTGATCTTGCATATCCGTTGTATAAAATTGCGTTAGAGTAAGAATATATAATGAAAATAAAGTATATTTTATACTTTGTTAACTAGGTATATGGCACTTTGTGATTTAGGAACTTTAATGAACTAATAGATATAATTTAAGTTATTTTCCTTCAAATAGCATTATAAAATTAAATTAGATTGATGATTGATTATCTGAAAACATTTCATATATATAAATACATGTCGCGTACTTAACAAAAATTATCAGTAAATTAAATTAAACTAAGATAATTACAATGTCTTTACCTAAAAACTAGTCTACAATTTTTGAAAATGAATTTGTAAAAATTAAGATTTTAATTTAAACTTTATTTTAAAATGCAATAACAAAAAACGAGGCAAAATGAAATGGAAATGCTTACAAATAAAAGATTCCATGTACCAAAAAAATAGTGAACACGCAACCTCCTTCAAATGTTATGATGTTAGGAAGGTTGTTGAATTTTTGGATGAAAGAATTTGAGGAGTGGAAGAAGAGAAGAATAATTTAAAACTAAGATAATTACAACATAATTTTACAATTAACCAAAAAATAAATTAAATTAATTATCAAATAACAATTTTTTTATCATTATCAGAAAGATGAATACAAATAGTTAATATATTAAACATAATATTTTGATATTTAATAAAAATTATCATTCACTAAATTTTATTTATGATTGTATAATAATAAGTGTAATTTGATTCGAGATTGAGGAATTATGTACTAGTAGGCGTAATTCTGATTTCTCTACCTAATATCATCTTATGGCTGAAAGACTGAGGATTATAAAATACAATTCTAACATATCTAATGGAGTTTTATTGTTCAAGTTCAAAGATTGTGTAATGATAGGTGCAATTCCAACTTACCTATAATAGAATCTTATTGTTTAAAACTAACGAAGTATATTAAAATTCATAAAAATAATTAATTAATATAGAATATTTTATCAAAAAAAAATGTAAGTGGAAACAAATATGATAAATAATATAATAAATACTAATAAAGGTAAGTAAGATCAAATAATAAACAAAAAAGAAAATAAATGAATACGAAACAGAAAATTAAAAATATGAATCTTAATTTTAACAAAAGAATTAATTCAAAAGTATACCTAACTATAATTAGCACTCATAAAACCTAAAAAAAAAACAACAATATATTCAATGCGAGTAAGAGAGGTCATTGTATATGTTTTAAGTGGAACATATTTATATACATTTTCTAATATTAATTTTCATAAATTAAAGTCACATTTTCTGAAATCAAATTTAGAGAATAATTGAGCAACAAATCACAGCAGAAGTCTTGACGAATATCGATTTCACATCATTTTCAGCATTCACGTACCACTTTTCTTATGTTACGAGACACTTCCTATATTATACTCAATTCTCACTAACATCAACCCACCAATATAGCCTGCTATGTACGACACTCACAACACAAGATAACAGGCATTCCATTTTCCAATTTTTTATTTTTAAGATAAAAAATAAAAAATAAAAAAGTTTGTAAATTAGTTAATTAGAGAGGCTTAAATTTAAATAATACTATTTTGACTTATATATCGTACCACACTAACCTTCTATTTTTTGAATTTTTTGTGTGAACATGAGACTCATAACACTAAAACTGAAATTCAACGTGTGAACTCTAGATTCAACCACGATATAATAAAGTAATTAAGATATTCCATATAATGTATTGAATTAATTAATAGTAATGAATTATTAAGAAGTTATGAGTTGTGAAGCAAAGGAAAAGGATTTGCCTAACAGAGTAGCTGTTTTAGGTCTAAAGCTTCCAGCTGGTGGACTCTGATTGACTATTGCCTGCGACCTATGAACATCATGTGAATTATTTAACTTTTGTTTTGGTTTCGTTGTTTGAAGCTGTTGATGGAATATTTTCCACAGACAACACATTGAATAACGACCTAAGTGGAAAACGATGAATTCAAATGTAATTACGTATGTTGATAGGCAATGGTTAAAAAGCAAACCAAACACTTTTTGACTAACTAATCCTTTCATATTTCTGTGATCATGACTTGCAAAACTGCCTTCTTATTCAATATTGGATTAGGACACACACTATGTTAGCTCCATTCTTTCCTTCACTACAATTCATCTATATATTCAATATTGGATTTATTGCTTCAGGTTAATTTACATGATAACTTAGATGATTTCTTCCTGGACCTCCTTGGTCTCGCCTTGCATCTTTATAAAATTTTCAAATTCCAAAAATACCTGGCAAAAAAGGACATATTTTTTTTTTATATAAATTGAATGGAATGACATCCACTATATAAATTATAAACTGGATAAAAATTGAAAAGTGAAATCCGATTTATAATTTGTATATCAGACGTCATCCCGTCTAGTTTATAATTTTTTAATAATTTACAAACCAGATGATCAGTTAATAGACATCATCTAGTTTCCAATTTTATAGATGGAGATGTAGGAAGAATTCGTCGATAACTTACTTAAATCGTAGCCCAGCCCACGCAAAAGCCCAATTCCACAATGTCTCAACAGACAAAACAAGAGTGACTGATTCTTCCTGCACCTCCATGGTGACTTCCTGCACCTCCATAATTCTAACATATTCCTATTTTAACCTTGAGAAAAAAACAAAAATAGCCTTCATTAATGGTAACTGTGATTTATATTTTTTTTTTCACTTTGCAGATTGCACAAACCGCAATACAATTAAAAAATAAATACATTGCGGATTGTACAACCCGCAATTATATTTTCTGCACCTTTTATGTTACGGGTTGTACAACCCGCAATGTAAAACTTTTTTTAAATACATTGCGGGTTGTACAACCCACAATACAAAAATTTTTCTAAATGTATTGCGATTTGTACAACCCGCAATGTATTTAAAAAAAATTGTATTGCAGGTTGTATAATCCGCAATGTATTTAAAAAAAGTTTTGTGTTGTGAGTTGACAAACCTGTTTGTTGTGGTGTAAAACTAATGTAATAACCACCGTTACACCACAGCTATAACATAATTTTTTTTTGTATTTAAAAAAAGTTTTATATTGCGGATTAAATACAAAAAAGTTTTATATTGCGGGTTGTATAATCCGCAATGTATTTATTTTTTAATTGTATTACGGTTTGTGCAACTCGCAAAGTGAAAAAAAAAATCCCACTCATCATCAATGATAGCTATTTTTGTCTTTTTTTAAGATTAAAATTATGGAGATGCATGAAGTCAATAATGAAGTCAATATGAAAGTGCAGGAAGAATCACACAAGAAAAGGCCACCCATTCTGAGGCAGCTATGATATTATCATCATTACTAAGAGTGTCATTAATATCTCAATTAAGATTGACTTTGAATTAGTCTAATATCATTTTAAAAAAAATGAAATTTACTTTAACTTAATCTCATGAAAATAAGTTAACAAATGATATTTAAACTTTTATATATATATATATATATATATATATATATATATATATTATAGTTTAATCATATCTCTAAATAATGTATAATTTTTAACTACTAAATTCAATAATTATATAAAACATATTTGGAGAACGATTTAAGATATGTATTATTTAAAACATGTTTGTAAAACAATTAAGAATTGATAAGGTTAAATTGAGTGTGAATATAAGATCTCTAACAATTATATAGTTAGGTTATATAGTTAGGTTACAATGAATATATTTTATATGAAATCATATAAAATTACCCAAATCAATTCTACTGGCTTTTCTAAAGTTGATTGAGTGCAAATCATTTAAACCCGCATTGCAGTGGCACTTGCACATTCAAGGAGTTGTAATGTCAACCGTGGCAGCTTCTTTCCAATTTTTGTTCGATTTGGCTTTTTTAATTAATCAACTGTACATCTTTTTTGTTTTTCAATTTCCATGTGGCGTGTCAAGTGACGGTGGTCTTGTGAGTTCTTAGTTTATAAAGGTAATTTTCCATGCAAATATCTTAAGGTTTTATTTTAGTTTAAGTTGTATATCGCTACATAATTTATAATTTTTTTCATATAAATTTTGATGTAATATAAATCTTAAGATCAATATTTTTATTTATTTTTATTTAAATTTTTACAATTTAAAAATTTAATTTATTTTGTTATATTAAGATTGAAAAATTTGTTTTCGTTCCTAAGACAGATCTTGTTCATGTCAAATCAGCATTCTTTGATAAACATTACCTTTATTATATTCAAGTTTTTAACTTCTGAAGAAAATAGTTTTATTTTATTTTATTTTTCTTCCATTGGAATTTCATTTCTTTAAGAAATTCTTAAAGCTCGTCCAAAGAATACTCTAATTTGAGCATGGATTAGATATGGCAAAGAAATATTATATGGGTCCCCATCAAACCCCTAGCATGATTTGAAAGGGGGGAAAATGTTTTTAATCAAGTTCGGCAACGTAACTTCTCGTCCAATCTTCACTAATAATTTTTTATCACTATATATATATTTATGTATGTTTGAGTTCAGATGTTATTTTTATACCTTCATCTTTTATAATTATCAAATAAATTATAGTAAGTAAATGAAAAGCATAAAACACCACATTAAACTATAAATTGAATTTAATAATTAAAATTTTACTTGTTATTTATTAATTTTACATATTGAATTATGAAAATTGTAGAGAAGTACGACAAATTTCGTGCAAGTTCCTGTAATTGAACATGAGTTGGGTTGGGTTTCTTTGCTATTATTAATGCCTAAAATACTATGATAAGGATTGAACTTACCACACCCCTAAAATTTTAGGAGTACTTCTCGTTCAATTCAGAATGGACTTTCTAGAATGTGTTTTTCACATTGTAGAATAAATGGGAGGTGTTCCCATAATTTTGATAGTATTGTGTTTGAATCAATGTGCTTGTAAGCATCAAAATTGATGTGGCCCATTCTTCTCGCTTACAATTTATAATATAATTTTTTTTATTTCAAATTATACAATTTGAAATATATTTCATATTTTCAATCCTTTATTACGGATTGGAATAAATTTTTGTTTAATCTGAAATACAATCTTTTCATTCCATATTACAGTTAAAAACATAATTTTTTATTTCAAATTATGCAATCTACCAATTAAGAAGTGACAGGGTGTAATTTTTTTATTAAAGATATAATGATCATTTTACTGTGTCTACGGAGATGCAGGAAGAAACACTCCTCTCCATGACTGCAGAAAAGACACCAATTCTCATATGACCCCCGCCACAATTCCTTCTACTATACATAGCATACATTTAACAAACATGCCCTTCTAATCAATACTAATGAGTAGTGGTTTTTTATTCATTGTAGTCAAACTCTAGCAATAGAAAATTTAAAATTCACGTCCATTACTCAACTAACTCAGACTTACTTCCTCTAAGTCATAAAGCTGTGTCAGGATGTTTATATACCAAAATTTTGTTTTTGAAGGGTGCACTTAGCAATTGTCAATTTGTAGTTACCAAATTAAACGCAGATAAGTTGCCCAAATCTTAGCCCAATACTTGCAAAGGACCAATTGCAGAATATATACAAAACCAGTGAGAGGCCAATGGAGGACGTCATGCATAATTACAGGAAAGCAAACCGTTCTCGCACACTATTACTTTTCTAAAAAGCATACCCGCAAACACATCCATTGCAATAGTAGAATCAAGTCACCACGCAATCCTTATTTATTTTGCTCTCACAACATTATTTATTCTAGAAGGGAAGCTTAAAAAACAGTAGAGACTCTTTAGGAGCAAAGACCCAGTTAAAATCGGTGGAGATATGAAAATGTATCACAGAAGAGCCGGGCCTGCAACAACAATCACAGGATTTCGTAGCAAAAAACATGGGGAAACCCTTTGCTCTAAACAAGAGAGAAGACAAAACAAATCGTATTCCGTAAAGAAGACCCTTGGACGATGCCAGCATTCAGCTCCAACCAACTTTAACAAAGAGTTGCAAACAACGCTTGCACGGAAAATAAAGGCAAGGAAATAGAAAACCGGAGAATCTACCTGAAGGAGTTATCTTAAGCCTAAGAAGCAGCTTGTGTTACACTTCCTATTGTTTTTTGATCGAAGATTTCAATCCAATATCCATCAGGATCCTTGATAAATGCTATACCTTTCATTTTCCCTGCAAAAAATAATTAAAAAATAAAGAACTTGACAGTAATATTTGAAGCAGTAGTAATGCTGGCAAAAATCTCTGACGCAGTCAGCAAAATTCGGACATCTACATTAGCATTCAACATCTGTGCATCACGAAGCTATTAAAAAATTGCAGCCAACGATTGTCAGCCCAACTGCCAGATAGCTGTGCGAGTAAAGTATGATCGATTTTCTCTAATCATTGAACTACTACAAACATCAGATGCCAGTAGCACCAGCATCAATACAGAAGCCAAGTTTTGGTGTATGGTGGTGGTTTCAACTGTTACAAGTACTGCAATTACGTTATATAGATTAATTAGACAACCTACCAGATTTAATACATGCCTATGACCGTACCCCATCTCTTGCACCTAGATGAAAAAAACCTAAACTAAACAATGTTTCGTCCTAAACAAAAACTTTCTTCGCTCTACGGGAAAAGGAGTGGAAGGTATATATTAAGAGAAAATATAGTAGGCTGGCTGTCATTATAAGGGCTATTATAATGAAGAGCAGTTAGGGAAATTAGGGCGATTATATATGTTTAGGAATGCTGAACCTGTGGACAACAATCAGATTTTATTCTTGTTGATCAACTGAATCACTCAGTTGGTCTCTTTGGGCAGCCACACAATAATACTTATTCCCCACGGTTTATCTTTTGTGGTGCTGTACAATTGTTCTTTCTGTTCTCTACCAATAATCTGTCCCATAATGCATCCAGCAACTCCAAGGTGGCTTCAAAACACGGGATGTATTGCCGTGATGACAATAATGACTCTGACACAGGGCAGAACAGTGTGTTGGTGCACGAACGGTAGCACTATAAGAGGATCATGGATACAAAGCTGGTGGAAAGGATTCGCAGCCATGGGCAAGTGTGAGTAGGTGCTGATCAAATAGGGTAGATGCAAAGGCAGACAAGTTTTAGTATTTTTAAGGAGCAGCAAATCAAACCAGCTGAATAGCTTGACCTCGCCTTCATCAGCATGATGAAGTCACAGTGCATTCGTTTCACTTGTGGTGCCAAAAGACCGAAGACTTTTTCCAGGTTAGGCCTCTCCCAGCGGGGTCTACTAGTTTAACATGCTGAAGGAGTTTTTCAACCACAAGGAAGGTTATTCAACAAATCAAACGCATTTTTTGATAATTAATTTAAATTCCAAGTAAATCCGATGTGAATGACAAGTTGACGGCTATAAAGTCATGTACTATACCTAGCCTATTCGATTCAAACCCAAGCTTTTAAGATTAGATTTTACCCCAATATCCTAACCATTTTAATATTTCACAGTCAAGTTATCCATTCGCATCTCTAGAACTAAACATAGATGTCATCAAGCACATAAATAACACAGACCTCAAAAAAATATAATAATAAATTATCTGTACGGACCGAAAGCAAATCATGTTGTCCTGTATTGTACAACAAACATAAAACACAAACAATTCATAGCTGATAAAAATGACAATGATATATTCCAAAATCTATATGCGAACCACCAGAAAGCTAGAATGAATTGAAAACTAAAGAAAAATTGTTACCATCATCTGGTTTCTTAACAAACTCAACTCCCAGATTCTGAAATCTTTCACATGCCTTCACTGTGTCATCAACAGTTATGCCAATGTGTCCTGTAATCAGAAAGACAACTTACTATTAGAATTCAATCCGCTATTTATCCAATAAAACAAAGAGTACTATAAATACATATAGTAAATAGCCATGCAAATAAATAAATTACAGCCATGTTAATGACATGAAAACTAGCATAAAATATAGCCAGTAAATAACAACTAAAAATAATCCTTACAGATATGTCAATGACATGAAAACTAGGTCACCAAAGTGACCAGAAAAGTTTAACTTTTTCAGTCCATCTGTATCTTTTTGGGGTACAGCACAGGAACTAAAAAGGAATGCAAACTTACATCTAATCACACTGATCAACATCCCCTCACGTGAACAATAACAGCTTAAACAGTTAGTAGGTACTAGGAAGGCATGTTAAAACTAAAAATAAAAAATAAAAGTAATGTGTAACTTAGGATAAAAAATAATTCTGACTCGATTAAGTTAATGGAGGACCATCTTCAAGACTCCAGACAAGAATAAAGAGCTCTCAGAACTAGAGAATTGATCAAAAGCTTACAAGGAATTTGGGCTTGTTTGGGCCTCCAATAAGACATTTAGGCCAAGTCCAAAATTAGTTTTGAGCGTCAAGAAAATAAGTCATCTATCTTTAAAAATTGTATAGAGTAAAATAGAATTTATTTTAGACAAAGTAAAAAGGATGATTTATTTTGGAAATAGAACTCAAATATTATATGATTGATATTGACTAGATATGATGTGACGTATTACAATGTGATAATTAAGATCATAAAACCAAGAGGACTAACCCTTTTTTATACTAATCATAATCCTAATTAAAAAGGAAAACAAAATCATGAGATATGATAACATGGTAGCCAATCCTAATAGATAACGAGGACATGCAGACACTAAGAACCTAAGATATTCAAAGGTATGCTAAAGATAACATTGGATATTTTCACAGGATCTAACATTGTTTAATCACTGTAAACATTTCAAAAAATGAAGACCGACAAAAAATTTATCATTTGATGAAATCAACGTCTCTGTTGACATTTTTAAAAGAACCAACAACTGTGCTAAAGTGTACCGAGAATTTTTTAACAAAAGGTGTTTACAACTCTGTATGCATGAAAAAATTTATCTCAAACCATCACATAAGGACCTAAATTTTGCAACTATACAAGGGGCAAGAATAATATTCATAAATTCAGCCCTTTTTTGAGATAACAAAATCCAACCAGCAAATCAAGAAAATAACAAGGCTTTATAGTCACAATCTGCACAAAGGCAATTACCAAATTAAATTAAATGAAATATCAGTCATACCAAAGCCACGAGGTTCAGAATTGCCATTGTGGTATCCTTTGAACTCTGGATCACTTTCAGTACCCCAATTACTGTACATTATGTGATTGTTAGATAAGAGACGCTGGGATAAAGAAATATAACAAGTTTATATTCCTTACTGTGTCAGTTCAATTGTAGCCTTCTGGGAAAAGGTCCAAACCGTTTTATCAACTGGATTACTTGGAGCTTTTGACGTATCCTAAACGACAACAAATGAAAGAAAAATATCAAGGACTTATCCACAAAAATTAGAAAAAACTGTGTATATGAGCTTAGAGAAAGTTGACATTATGAATTATTTAGAGAAGATGTAATGCATCACAGTATACACATATTTCACATCTAGTAATCCAATTCAGGACTAAATTTTCACCCACAAATAGGTACAAAAATAAATGTAATACCTCGTAGCCCAAAAAGTACAGGCTGAACTTCATCTCCGGAAAATCCAGCCTCTTAAGCAAACTACACCAACCAACAAACTTTCATCAGCATTCAAAGCATTGACAACCGAAGAAAAAATTCAAAATAAAAATGAATCACGACATAAACACATAATATTTCTGAATATAAAAGCAGACCAAGGCAATTCGTTACACAAGACACAATATATTAGCTCAAATTTAATGTTAATAAAGTGTCAGCATAAAGATCTTTATGGTGCCAATTAAAAAAAAAATTAGATATGACTTTTAAAATAGTTATTATAAAAGGTAAAAACTCAACATTGTTTTCACTTCGAATTCACTCTTATTTTCTATTATTTCTATTTCTATTCTCTATCTATTTTTATTTCCTCTATCATTCAATGGGAAGGCTAATGTCACTCTTAGACTTGATGATAGCTTGTAATTCTAATCAAATCCTATTAGATTTGCCAGTAAATATCCAAATTGGTCCAAGAGTCTGGTTAGTAGGTCTCTTATTAAAATTTTCATATAAATAGATCCCTGAAAAATTGTTTGCATATAAGTCCTTCCATATCAAATCTAAAGAAAAATTGGTATTTGTATATCAAGTACGCTTAAAGGACTTATATGCAATAGAATGGATTTTTCAATGACCCATTTTAATCAGAGACCTATCAAATTTTCTATAGACCAAGTTGGGCATTTCCTCTTAGTTCGGTAGAAGGTCATGTTCATCTTCAACCACTAACAAAGAATAAATAAATAAGCAACATAATTAAAGGTCGTATCTAAAAGAGAAAACTCACGACATGCCCAAGACGCGAGAATAGAAATCAAGGCTCACTTTGGGGTCCTTGATTCGAAACATCTGCAATTGAAATCACAGTTAAGAAGTAAAAATGGAACCCATGAAACAAAATAAGCATAACGATAAAACAACGACTTACAGTTTGTTGCATGAAGTAACCCTTGGTAGCTTCGTCCGGAGTCGCATGCAGACCGGGGTTGTTGGCAGGCGATTCCTTGGGTTCCGCAGCCATTGAGAAGAATCGTAATCGATTCGGTTTCTGCAAAAAAAAAAAATGGAGAGTGTCAGCCATAGAAGTATAGGACAGAAGCGATGCACTGATTGAAAGTAGGAATTTGAAACCTTGGTTTTGGGGGTAAGAGAGAAATAGGATGGGATTGAAAAGGGTGATAGAAGGGGTTGGGAATTGGCGATGAATCGGAGACGAGAAAGGCGATGTAAAGAAGCTGTGCTTGCCATTTGTGGATTTCGTATTTATACGAGTAATTGACACAGAAAGAGAGAGAGAGAGACAGAGAAAGAGAGAGATGGTACCTTTACCTCGTCGAAGTAGATGAGGATGAGACTGATACAGAGACATAGAATTAGGAACACATCTGATTTTGTAATAGTAAATTTGAACACCATAAAAATTAAATAATAAAAAATTGATAAGTCTAATTATCTTTATAAAAGACAACATACTTTCATTTTACAAATAAATACTAAAATAATAAGCATCTGGAACTTAATAAGCAAAGTTTTTAGTAAAAAGTATTTAAAATGATTAAATTTATGAAAAATTATTATTATTATATTGATATGAGAGTAATGAGATGTCAATATATGACTAGCACACGTTATCGTGATGCACGTGACATGGAAAAGATATAAAATTAAGAAAATAAAATGTATGAAAAACATAAATTACAATAATTTGTAAATGATGGGGTAAGATCTTCTAGGTGTTGTTTCCATCAAGGATTATCCAGTTTTTGAAAATTGATTGTGTATATTACTATATTACTGTGATTGAAGTGATCGTTTACATAGAGAAAAGAGTGAGTTTACCGAACAAATTAGGAAGAGTATTCAGGGGATGAGAGACAATGCATTTTCTATCTCTGAAATAGATTTTTATTGTTTATGATGATGTAAAAGACATGTATGGGTTTATAAATTTTTGTAATATTATTCAAAAAGATAAAAAAAGTATACTAAATATGGTTTGTATTAATATACTTTTGATTCATATTAAAATTTATTGTTATTATTATTATTATTTCCAACTCTTGGGAGTATTTGTTATTATAAACTAATTATTTCAATAATATAATATTTATTTTTCAAAATAATTATTATTATTTATAGTTTTATGAAATAAGTTTTTTTATATTAAATCGTATCTCAATTTTAATTTATATTAAATCATTTTCAATTTTAACCAACGGTATTGTGGTCATCTTTTATATTACTTATTTTTTTATTCTATCAGATCAATTAAATTTACTACCAAATTTCAACTCTTTTTTTTTTCTTCACTCAGTACTTTCTTTCCCTCAATTCAAGGAATTTTATTTTTCTTTTCCATTCTCTCAAGTTAATCCTATAATTCAAACAAAACATTAAAACAAAACATTAGAATTTGCTTGGCGGTGAGATATAACTATATATCATAAGAGTAATATTATTTAATTTTTGGTACATAGTAATAATAAATTGCAATTGTAATGATACTGTAGTATCATATGTTACAATGTTGTATTTAAATGGGCCAAGATACTTGATTTCAATAAGTATCACACGAAGTTACAAATAAAAGTACAGAAGTGAAGAATAATAATAAAACTCCTTTACATATATAACAGCATGTTTAATTAAGTTTTTCACTCCAGATCATAGATTTAAGATCTTTCACCAAAGTCATATTCAAGATCTGCAATATACAGATGTAAAATAATTCTCAATATCTTAAATATCATACCCTTAAATGAAGAGAAAAATGAATAAAAATAAATATCAAATGAGATCAACACAAGCAAGCAGTCCGATAAATTTTAAACAAATAAAGAAAACTTATTTAGGTCAACTGTGGGGTGAGATTGCGAAGACATTATTGTAGTGAGGGTGAAAGGCACTCTTTCATGGTGCAGCTAAGCATGCTTGCAATTGTCATAAAGGAATGTGTTGGCACATTATTTATTAATTAAGAAAATACTAGATAACATTATTTATTAGATTATTTAAATTTTATAATTATATAGTTAAATAACTATAATCATTGATACTCGAAAAATTCAGAGAAACGTTGTAAATATGTTGTAAATATGGTATAAAATAGGTAATATTGTCGATAGGATTTGTATTATTGTTAGTTACTAAACCCATTATTGGTAAAACATGACTATGAAATGAACCTAAGAGACTTAATTTAGCATTTCATGTTCTAGATGAGCAATTCATTGAGACATTAAGTGTCGACATTCTATTTGTAGTGAGACATCAAGTCACGACAATTTATATAGTAGGTTTCGCTACCAATTATAACAATGTAAGTAAATTTTATAATAAAATATATTAAATTGGTAAAATGTACTAAATAATATTTAATGACAACTACCTTTTATTTTTACATAAAGTTCAATACAAAAACTTGCATAAACTATCTCCTATCCTTTACTCAGTCCATATTCCATGCAATGGAAAGCAACCCATTGTAGGGTAGTATTTGTTAATGGAGAGAATTGACAAAAGCTTCATAAGAAAAGAAAAATCAAAATTCTAACAGCTTAAAATTGCATGCACTCTATAGTTACAAAGTTACATTGCACAACCTCTGACTCTGTCCGGTTTAATAAAAGTCATCACACTACATCAGTACATCACTGTCATGTTACTCTCACTGATCTACCAAAAACAGAAGCAAAACAACAATTAATGTCTCGTTATCATCTCCCACCTAATCCACGAGTTTCGTGGAAGGAATTACTTGTTCTTCTTCTACCCTTAATAAAAACCTGCTTTACGAAATCCCCTTCAATTCCTTCCATAATCATATTATAATTATGAATTCTGGAATGCATAGATCCGGGTACGGCGGCGACGGAATATACCGGTCTCTGAGACCTTCCTTGGTTCTTCCAAAGAACACCAACCTCTCACTCGTTTCGTTCCTCTTCCAAAGCGTTTCTTCTTTTCCATCCAAAACCGCTCTCGTAGACGCCGACACTTCTCAAACCCTCTCCTTCGCGCAGCTAAAAGCCCGAGTCGCAAGCCTCGCCCATGGTCTCCTCAAACTAGGCATAAAGAAAAACGACGTCGTCCTCCTCCTCGCTCCCAACACCATCCACTTCCCCGTCTGCTTCCTCGCCGCCACCGCCATCGGAGCCGTCGTCTCCACCGCCAACCCCATTTACACCGTTCACGAACTCTCCAACCAAGTCAAAGATTCCAACCCCAAGCTCGTGATCACCGTCCCTGAACTATGGGACAAAGCAAAGAACCTCAACCTCCCCGCCGTCATTCTCAGCACCAACAAAAACCTTCATTACCCAACTAAAAGTAAGACTCCTAAGGCTTAAGCTTTACGTTCATCCAAAAGAATATTGTTTATTTATTATTATTATTAGCAAAACAAATATTTTTTTTCTTCTTTGTTTGTTCAATTTAGAAATATGAAAGTATGCAATTTATTACTCTGTTTTTTTGAGGAAAAAAATAGATATAAGAATTTGTTTCTGAATTCACACACTATTGGGTCCACCATGCAGACGTGTCGCCGAAAATCACGAGTCTGGATGAGGTGATGGAGATGGCGGGGCCGGTGACGGAGCTTCCGGAGAGCGGCATTAAGCAGGGGGACACGGCGGCGCTGCTGTACTCCTCGGGGACGACGGGGCTGAGCAAAGGCGTGGTCCTGACGCATGGGAACTTCATTGCGGCGGCGGTGATGATCGGCATGGACGACGACCTGGCCGGGGAGGCAAACGACGTGTTCCTCTGCGTTTTGCCGATGTTCCACGTGTTCGGGCTGGCGGTTGTGACGTACACGGCGCTGCGGCGAGGGAGCGCGGTGGTGTCGATGGGGAAGTTCGAGTTGGAGGCGTTTCTAAAAGCGATTGAGAAGCACAGAGTGACGAAGCTGTGGTTGGTGCCTCCTATCCTGCTTGCTATGGCGAAACAGAGTGTGGTCCAGAACTATGATCTCTCTTCGTTGAAGCGCATAGGTTCGGGTGCTGCTCCTCTAGGGAAAGAGTTGATGCAAGAATGTGCGAGGCGTTTTCCTCATGTGGCCGTTTGTCAGGGCTATGGCATGACAGAGACTTGTGGCATTGTTTCTGTGGAGAATCCAAGAGTAGGGATTCGTCACAGTGGCTCGACGGGGATGCTGGCTTCGGGAGTGGAAGCTCAAATAGTGAGTGTGGATACGCAAAAGCCTCTCCCTCCGGGAAAGTTGGGGGAAATATGGGTGCGAGGTCCTAACATGATGAAAGGTAGACACATACCATACCAAAATGCAATGTCATATGTGGCCACGTTAGATTCTTTAAAGAGTGTAATCTTTAGCTATTTAAATGTGACTCTCTTTATCTTAATCTTAGGAAACAATATCCATAAACTTAAAGTTTTATGTTAAAGGTAGTATCATTCCTTATAGCTCACTTCTCATTCTGATTCTAGTGATAAAAAATAACAATGTTCAAATGTGAGTGTTAGAAATCCCATATGGAATTATTAAAAATTTTCAGGTTATCACAAGAATCCACAGGCCACGAGATTGACTATAGATGAAAAGGGGTGGGTGCATACAGGAGATGTCGGATATTTTGACGAGGATGGACAACTTTATGTGGTTGACCGTATCAAAGAGCTAATCAAATACAAGGGTTTTCAGGTATGTCAATAATGACAGTGAATTTTTCTGCTATGGAGTAAATTTCATGAATATATATCTGAAATCTAGTGGGTATCTTACTGAACTATGAGGTGTTTGGTTCCATGTAACAAGGTTGCACCAGCTGAACTTGAAGGCCTTCTCGTTTCTCACCCTGAAATACTAGACGCTGCTGTTGTCGCGTAAGTATCGTATAAATGATCTATAGTTTGATTTTAGTCATCATTTGTTATCGATTATAAGGAAAATCACACTTGTGTAACTTCCATTCAATAGATATCCCGATGAAGAGGCTGGTGAGGTTCCAATTGCCTATGTTGTTCGCTCACCCAACAGTTCTCTGACTGAAGAACAAATTAAGAAGTTTATTGCTGATCAGGTAAGAGAAAGATCAAAAATTAGTTTGATTTTTTTCTGTCACTCATAAAATAAATATTGAGAATATTGTTTGTGTGCAATAAAGTTTGTTTGGTCAATTAATTACGTGTGAATGATTTCTCTGTGTGCATATTTTGTAGTTACTCATTTTTCTACTTATTTGCAGGTTGCACCGTTCAAAAAATTGCGAAGGGTGACATTCATAAGTAGTATTCCAAAGACATCTTCAGGAAAAATTCTTAGAAGAGAGATCACTGCAAAAGCACGATCCAAAATATAATATATTGCAATTTCTTTTGGAGGGTCAATTCAATTTCTGAGATAGAGTGAAAATTCGGAGTGCATCTTGAAGCATTAGTAGATGTGCCCAAAGTTTAAAATTAAAACTACACAACAATTCCTACGTAGTAACGTTTCTTCGCACATAAAATCTTGTGAATTTTACAGTAAACATTTACTCCATTTAGCCAAAGGAAATGAATTTGGTGTTTGTGTACTAAATTTAACTCTTTAAGAGTTGGAAAAATTAATGAGTATACTTTCTAAGTATTCTAAGGGTCTACATTTAATATCTTATCGATTTGTAATTATATATCACAATTTGTAAACTCTTTGGACAGAAATGTACTCGTGAATTATTTTTCTAAAAAATTATTCATCACTAATTTGAATTTAAGTTGTTTCTAAGCTTAATTCACTAGTTTTTTTTTAACAAAATTAATAACTCATAAATATTTGAGAAGATTGTGAGTATCAATCGTTGTTCTAAATTGTCTTAGTCAAACTTTAGTAAGACTTAATAGACTCACTCATTTGATCATAAACTAATAATCTAATCTAGTAAATACAACACACACAACAATATATAAACAAATTGATTATTTATACTTTGCTGATTTTTAAATCGAACACAAATAATTATCATTAAAAAATATTATAAATATGGATAAATATTATGATTTCAACATTTTAAAGTTAAATTTCACTTCAAAATTTGAATTTAAATTTAAAAATAATAGTAATTATATAATTGGTACACAATTTATACATTTAATTAAAAAGTATTGCATTGAACAACTTACGACAAAGTTATTTTTTTTATAATAATTTAAAAACTTATTTAAATGTTTCAATTGAAAAGTTATATGTTCAAAATATAACGCACACACTGTAAACTAATAAGATAAATGATATTTTTATAACACTCTAAACTAATTATATACATTTAAATATTAAGAGCCTACTTACATAATTTTTGTAGACATGCTTAATTTTTTTTCAATATACTTAACGCTTTATTTACTATACTCATTAAATTGTCTGGTTCTTAAAAATTGAATTACAATACACTTTTAATTTTAAGAATACTATTAGTTAAATATCTCATCAAATACTAACATACTTCTTTTTAATTTTATTTAAAATTTGTAATTATTTTAATTTTAATAATAGGAGATTAATATTGTAATTATCAAAAATTTGTACAATAATTTTTTAAAATAAAACATACATATAATTTGTAATTTATAGACATATATTTAATTGTTGTAATCAATATTACTATTGGTGCAATAGATTATGTTTGAAATTAATTTGGATTATATATGTTGAATTTGGATTGTTTTGAATGTTGAATTGTATTGTACAGATGTAAAGAAATAAAAGCAATAATATCATGGATGCTTATAGGATTTATCCTGGGATTTACTCATGAAATTTGGTTTAAAAGTACGTATGTCTTTCTGGATTTATATGTGTGGGTAATATTATGAATATATCAGTGAGTAATTGTTATGTGAATTCTAAAACATAGATTCATGATAGTAGGAAATTTAGCTAGAGTTAACCTATGGTTAATTGGTCATGAATTGTGTGTCTAAATATTACCTAAGGATGAAAGGCGTTGGTAATTTTTTACAGATGTTATTGTGGGAAATTACCTTAACATTGTAATTTGTATGTAATACAACAGATTTCATTTTCTATAAGCACATCATCCATCCAAAAAAATTACTTATGTTCAAATTAACTATGAAATATTTGTTATCGATAATTCGTAAGTAATTTTGATTACTTTCATATTGTTGTTATTTCTTATGGATTTCTATTGTGAATAAATTTAATTTTTTTATAATGAAATAAAATTAGAATTTTCTTTATTCAATAAAATGTTCTGTATTTCTTTTGGCATTCAATCAAAATTGTTCCAAGTCAACAAAAACCATATTGAGGTATAACTTCTTTGCCATTGTAATTTCTTGATTTATTCTTCATTCCATTCTTCTGTGTTCCTTTATAGTGTGACTTATAAATCTTCCTCCTTTACCTCGTTGAACCAAATGATACTTTATTTGCCTTAACACTTCCAAAATACAATGGAAATATCATATGTCAAATTTTGTTTCTCCTTTTGTTTTTCCAATCCTTTTACAAGTTGATCCTTACTTATCATTGAAAGTATTTCATTATGATCCCTCAATTTAATTATGAATCTTAGATAATTGGACTCACTTAAGTGTTATAAAATAATTGGATAATTTCTAATTGGTTTCATTAGTTTAAGAGGTTTTATTAGTTTGACAAGGTGCTTATGATCCCTCAATTCAAGCCCTGTGTGGTTCTTTAATTAAAAGCTTTTCTTTTTTCTTAAGTTGTAATGTTTAAGTTGTAAAGTTTTATGAAATTGTCAACTTTGTACTTAAGACTTGTTTTATCTTACCTTCTAGTTAAGTTGATAACTTGTGTGTAGGATCGATGTTATTAATTTTGACGGTATAAATTTTACTGGTTAAAATTTTATGTTTCCTTTTTTTACTTTTATCTTTTTAACTATGATTTTTAATTTATTTTTCTATTTTTAAATATTAAAATAATTTTTTTATGGAGAAGGAAATGGTTTGAGTGAAAAAAATACAATGACAAATGAGTTCTTGACAGCAATTCACAATTGTGAATTAAACAAGAATAATGACGACACGTGGGTTTTGAGTTTTGGAGAGACAGGTCAGAAAATGTATATTTAGTGAAGGACGATTATAGCAAAATTTCAAAGGGGTGTGATGGAGGATTTAAGGAGGTGTTTTAAAGATTATGGAAAACAAAAGGACAACTATAGTCTTTGTTTTGTAATGGAGGGTTTTTCATAGTAGGCTTCCAACTAGTACTTGGTTTAGGTATTCCAAACATGAACTCTATATGTGTATTGCGCAATTCTTATTATGAGAATGTTTGTCATTTATTCTTCACTTGTAAGACTACTAGTAGTATTTGGAATTTGTGTGATAGTTGGTTTGGGGTACAAATTGTACATCATTGTTTGGCTAGAGAACATTTTTTAGGATACCAGTTAGGTAGGACCAATAGGATGGGCAGATCAGTAGACTACTTTGTTTGGATGATTATTTGACACATTTGGAAACAAAGAAATAATATTATTTTTAAAACAAAGTTTATGACAGTCTAAGAGGTGTTTGTTGCCATTCAAGTAATCTTAGATAGTAGTAAAAGCAAAATATAGAAAGGCATTGTATTTTATTGTGTACCAATGAATGGAAGTATTGAAGGAAGTTAAGATGATACTGTTTTTTTAGTACATTCACATAACTGATATGTGTTATGTCATGTAAATTTGTATTGTTTTTTCCTGTAATTTGCTAACTATTTTGGTCTTGTATAAGGGTTCGATGTGAATGCTATTTATAGTGGTAATTTTATATGCATCTTTAATGAGTAGTCTTAGCACCATTTTTATTTGGTTCTAACTGTTTTGTTTTGTTTTTTGGAACCCGTATTGTAAATACATTGTGGTAACCTTATTACTCCATTCGATTTTATTTTTTATTATCAATAAAAAAAATTCTTAAAATAAAAATAAAATAAAAAGTTTCATTTTTCATTTTTAAAAGTAATTAGAATAAATATATAAATATTGTCATTTGTAATTCTTTTAATAATATATATGATTATCCAAAACATGATACTTGATGAGATATTTACATTATCTTAAAGTCTTATATGCATGATGTGATAGTCTCACGAGATATAACAAATCTTTATGGATAGTGTTTATGACAATACAAGTGACAAGCTTTTATAATTTTAAACCTAGCATTATTGAAATTGTTAAAATTATTATGGGCCAAAGCATATGCATCGACAACCACAGGTTGGGACAAGTATAATCTTTTTTACTGTACCAATCTTATTGACAATTAAAAAAATTCTTATCGTGAAAAAAATTCAAAATTTAGCTGCTAAATGTATATATTGTAGTTGGAAAAAATTCATTGAGTGTAATCTTTCGATGAAGTTGAGCAAGGGGTTCTAAATTAGTGTTCTACTAAAGCTTTTTATATTAAGGTCTTAAATAAAAAATGTATAAATAAAATAGGCATTAATTAATAGTTAAATATATGTATCAAGCTCAACTAACTCAAACTCATGCTTTTGATCCCATATCTTCTTAAACTTAAAATTTATAAACAAAGTTTCATATACGTAAACTTGAAAGTAAGTAAAGTACCGAAAGAACATGAACTTTTTGAAATTCTCTAAAAAATATATAACGTAAACTCTTAAAAAGTGAAAAAAAAATACTAAAATATAATATATGATGTATAAAAAAATTATTTATGAAGTATTATATATGTGTAAGGATAGGTGTTTATATATCATAGCTCTTTCTCTGTAATCTTCACTCTTGATTCCACAACAGATATATATTGCTAATGTAGAAATAAAATTGTATTAGTGTTTTATTATATTTTTTCTAAATAAACAGGGGGATTGTCTTGTTTCTACTTTTGTCAAACATTACAGTCATGATTTAATTTGATGGTAACTTATCATTGCCAGTGAATAATATACTCAATGAATTGCATAATTTTATCATCATTAATTAATTCTCAAAAATCATAAAAAATAATAACAAAAGGTTTTAATATGTCCAAAATCAACTAAAAAGAATTAGTACTTTTTTTCTTCATAATATACCTTCATGTTCCTTTGACTCCCGTGGTTCAAGCTTCATGTTTGAAAACACTTATCTGTGTTTAAACCGAAGCATCTCACTCAGTCACTGTATTTAGGTTTGAACTTTTTTTCATTTCTACTTACTTTTTTCTTCACGACAAATTACAGATAGAAAAGAGAGAGAGGAGATCAAAAGCGATTTTTCTTTTACATCTTAAGTTTTCACACCTAGCAGACATTTATTTCTTATTATATTATTTATCATTTTTCTCCTTTTTCCATCTCCATATGTGCACTTTGACAATGAGTATTTTATTTTATTTTCCCGTATGCACAAAAGTGACTGCAAAAAACGCCTGTATATGATTGTGTTTGTGTGAGATCCATTCTGCAGATTAACAAATGAAAGAAAAATTAAATCATCTCATCATATATCATCAGTATATTAATTTGGATCAGTGGTTATCTAGGGCACAGTTATCATGCTCACTAGTTCATAAATTATTTCTTGATGCCAATATATATCACATAGATATGAGCCACAAGAACTATTTGTTCATGTTCACTGCAAAAACTCTTGGCTAAGAAACAATTTGGCTTCACCATCATTTTTGGCGTCATTTTCATGTACGAGTACCATGTCATGGATCCAAAGAAACACAAAACAAAACAAAGAAAAGTATCTCACGCGTATCTGCATCTCTTTCTCATGATGAATACTCTATGAATCATCTAGAAATGGGAGTGATTTTTCTTGACGTTTTAGTAACAATATTTTCGTCATGAAAAGGCTAAAATCCATAAAACTATGTCGATGGTTATGTACCCTCAGAAAAATTAGCCATATTTCGAAGGCATATACCATTTCTTGTCCGATTTGCAAAATAAACTCTTCAAAACCATCCATTGTTTCAAAAGGGTTGCTAGAATCTATTGGTCGAATTTAACCATTTTTAAGCAAAGTTTAACATATATACACACAGATCTGGATCTGCATAACGATCGGTGAGTAACTAAATATATATACATCATGCTATGGAATGTAGAGAAGAAAGAGAATCTACAAGGACCAAAATCTAGCTCGAGTAGTCTTACCCTTCTTTTCATTTTCTTCATGTGAACCTGTACGGAATTTTTCTAATAGAGAATCATAGACTAATTGTCTTGAAACTGTAAGATCTATACCTCTTCTAACAAATAATCTCCTTTATAAACACAAAATGAAACTACGAATTCTAATTTGCATGTTTAAGAAAGGTAGTTATTTGTCAACCACTTCGTACCATGTTAATCTTTCTTACCCTTCTTTTCCAGGCACAAGTACAATGGACTCAAAAAAAGTTGCAGAAGTTGATATTAACCAGTATGTCATTCACCTGCAGATACACCTGCACCTCGTGCTTGGTTTCTCATCCCTCCGCACACACACACACACCACGTAATCTTCTCTTTTTCCATTAACATGTGTTTTGTGGGGATTAAGGTATAAAGCTGAGGAGAGAAAACCAAGTAAAGTGCAGGTGCAAATGCAGGCAAAGGCAGCATATTGGAACGAGAAAAAAAACCCTTGTATGCACAACCTACATGGTGTTGAGAAAGATTTGATGATAAGGAATTAATTTAAAGGGGGGAGGGAGAGAGAAAGGGCTAATTTAGGTGTGTTAGGGAGTGAAAATGTGCATATTTGGGACCAGTATATGTGACAAGACTTAATGCAGCATTATGATGGTAATGAAGGATTAGCTGAAGAAAAAGGGAATGCAAAGAGTGATTAATGGTGAGATTATGAAAGGATAAGGATTTGATGATGATCTCCATTATCAGGTTTTGTTGTGATGTAGAAAGTGAGAAAGAGCCGTGCACCCGCATGTCTGCCACACAACAAGCTGGTCTTACATCACGTGAAGCAAACCATCACACCCACGTGGGATTTCATTCCTCACCATTCCCACTCTGCCACGCAAGAACACCCCATTTAATTCTATAACTATGCCTACATTGTAAATAATGAAAGTTGTTCTCTTTAAATCTCTTCTTAAACTACATTTTCTTTTCTTCATCATTCTTCTTCTTTACTAAAGTATATATATCTTATGCTTGTTCCATATTTTATCCAAGAAAACAACACATATTTCTAGTCTGTCCTTGAAACTAGTGACTATCTTGGGCGATCTCTAGGGTGTGATAATGTGGCAAGAAAAGTAAGGGATGAAGACGAAGGTTGTCGGTATAATGAAATGTGAAAAGAGATTGATTATAAAGAGTTTTTATGATGAAAATAAAATAAAATATTTATGAATTAACTTTTAATGTTTACAAATATGATGAAGGTGTATAATATTGACTCTTTTGAATAAATGTGCTCAGTCAAATGTAATTGAGATAGATAACAATAAGTACACTCTTTAATTGAAAGGAACACAAAAGGAGTTTCTTTAAATATTTATGTTGATTTTGACATCTACGTACCAAAAGTAGTGCCTTAATTTCAGTTACAAAAGTGTAATTGTAGTTCTTATAAAAGTTTGATGATATATTTAATTTTTATTATTTTAAGATTAAGTCATTTTAGTCTAAAATTTATGGAGAGTTCGTTTAAAAATAAAATAGTTATTTATTAAATAAAATAATTTTAGAAAAAATCATTTACTGACATATAAGATTTTCTTATGAGAAAAACAGAAAATTGCTTTTTTTTTTTAAATAATCAAAGTATAGGCAAAACCATAAAAGATAGTTTTTTTTTTATTATTTTTATAAACTCACTTGTTGTGAAACAGATGGTTTATACAAAGCCTAATATATTATAAGTCTAGTATAGTATCCGATTGTTAAAAAGTATGTTAGAGTGTTTAGCTAAACATTGTTATTGGTATACTAAGTGAATAAGTAATTAAGATTTTTGTTTTTTACAAATGTTCTAGATAAAAACATTAGCTTGGTATATAAGAGAATTTGATGACTTTTAAGTATTCGGCTTTATGTTTTAATCTGATTTGGAAATGTTTTAGATAAATCGTTTTCTTGAATTAGTGTGTTCGGTAGTTTGTTGTAATAAGAGTTTGTTGTACTATGAAACCAACTTGGAGTACCTGGATTGTCTTTTGAGATCTTGATAAAATTTCTAAGTCAAACACTTTCTTAAACTTGGTTCGGAGATGATATCTATAAAGGCACTCTAACGATCACGTTAGTTGAATATAATTGAGAGATGATAGATATCAATTTTTATAAGAAGCTTGCCATCGTAGCTTCTTGTCTTCTATCGTGAACTTGACTTCGGGTCGACCATCCAAGTTCTTTACTTCAACTCCTCTCGGCTCTGCGGTGGGTGTCAATTGTTCTTACACAAAGTTGCAGGACCTCTGGAGTCTTTCACAAAGAAATTAGGATCGTCCCACTCTTCAGATATGTCAAGTTCACGCCTTCATCCACCCACTTCCAGTTCAAGACTGAATGGGGTGTGTACCTGTAATGACACTCAGTCGCTCAAGTAAGTATACGATTATCGGAACAATTACTATTAGGATATGATCCACGTACCTTTGTACTCATTGTGTCTCTTTATTTATAGAGTCCACTACTGACACAACCTTCTTATTATTGGTTCAGATGTTGTGATGTGTCAACATTTGCAAATTGTACTTGTTAAAGGATGTTTATAGGTTGAGATTAGACAAGTTACTTTTGACCAAGAAATAGCCGGTACAAGACGATAAGACATCGTCTTTGGCCATGCAATACATTATATATTCAATTACTGTTATTTAAATTTTCTCAATCATTTTAAATCCATTTATAACATTATATTGGGATGAAAAAATTACAATGTTCTTTAAAAGTTTTATTAGTATCAATTGAAAAACAAAGAATATTTAAAAACACAATTAAGAGGAATAAATTGATGGAAGAATGTTTTTTAAAAAAATCTAAAAAATAATTTTTTTCTTGTTGAAAATAAAAGAATTTTATTTATAAACCCCTAATAATACCATAATTAAAGATTATAAGTAAAAAAATAAAAACTTAATAACACACCAACTTTTTTTCATACTAAATTATTTATTCCCTAATCTACTTCCAATTAATTTAGACAACTTAAGCTAGACTATTAATCTTGAAATATCAAATTAAAAAAAAAACACCAATGTAATTAGATCAATACAAAACAATCATTCTCTAAAACATCAATTAAGAAGAAGATTTGAAACAGATCATGAAAATACTTTATTACATGTTATACATACCAAATAATCCTGCATATATTTCAAATTCAAATTACAAATAAACAAAGAAAGAAGGATACACATGATGTTTGACAAAGCATACAAAACATCAACCTATAGCATAATCAACCTTCTTTGATGAATCTCCGTGAGTTCTTCTTTCAAAACAGAATTCTTTAAAAGCATTTTAAGAAAAAATTATTGATCAAAACATATATTTTCTAACTAAAAAACATGACGATGGTATATTTGAAAGAGAAATAACTTCCTTTTAAAAATATTTTGAAATAACAAAAATATGAATTAGATATAATCAATTTTGTTCACTAATTAATCTAAAAAACACTTAAAGACTATTTGAATTGATTATAACTTAATTTAATCATGTATCGATGAAAAGATGTGTTTTTGAAAAAATAAATCAAAATAATAAATTATATTTTGATTTAATCAATATAATTTGTATGAAAATCATGTTTGTTATTAAACATAATTGATTTTATAGATTAATCGATCATTATTAAACGTAATTGATGATACGAGTGTTTATGAAAAGATTTCTTAAAAATAAAATAATAAATTATTCTTTATTATGATTAATTATTTTATATTTTTTTAAAGACATTAATTTTAATTCATACAGATAATTTATATACTAAACTTAATCAATTCATTATTCATATTTCAGTTTTATTGATAAAGATTAAAGATTGATTTATAATTTTAGTTTTAATCATACTAAAAAGCAATGGAATTGGGAAAGATCAACACAAAATACATACATCACTAAATCATAATAACATTTTAGATAAATGTTTACTCGGAACCCAATTGATAAAATGCTACCTCTTTCTTGCTTAAAGAAGTATTGAAACCTGATTATGTTTCTTTTTAGTTTATGTAAATATCTTATGAGCTTTAATTTCAATTTGTTTCATTATATATTCAAGTACTCTTATTTAAATTTTCTTAATCATTTCAATTAATATGCACACTTCCCTTGATTAATAAAAAAATTATTAAAAGAGTACATTTTATTGTTAAAATAATATTTTATCAACTCAAATTAGTGTTTAAGATTTCTAAAATTTAAAGTTTTAAATATTTGTAATTTACATTTTCTCGAAACAAGGTCGTAACAGGATGGTTAAAAACTTAAATTAATAAATAAAAAGTTATTATAAGAGTTTATTTTGTTAGGACAAATATTCAAAAGAATTTTAAGAAATTCGTCTTGAACCAACAATGAAATTAAGGAGTCGATTGTAGGTGCGGAACTTATCAACATTTCACAACATCCACCATAGTTTTTTTACAGATGTTCTCATGAAAAATAGTTATTTGGAATACGTTTTATAAAATTTGTTATTCGTATCCTAACTTGTAAAAAGATAATTGATTATTCTTTGTTCGATACATTATTAAAAACGTATGCATTTTAAAACTTAATTCATTTATTTAGTTGAATTTTTTATTTTTAGAACATTTTCTAAAATTTATATAATATTTATTTTACAAAAGGCATTTTATTAAGAAGGGAGATTAGATTTATTTATTTATTAGCTTAACAAGATGTGTGGACTGACATTTCCATTGCGTAATTTCCCAGTATAAAAATATACGCTTTGTAAGACAGATAGGATAAGGATTACAACAAAGTTGCACATCAGAAATTTATTTATTCACGTCTAGAGCTAAACTCATTTATAAACACCAACCACAATAATAGACGAATTAATTGATATGAGTAACCGATTGAAAAAGAAATAATGTTACAGACAAAATTCTCATATTAATCGAGAAAGAACTGAATTCACATGAAAATCACCAAACTTGCAATGTTTTCATTATCTACATTTTTTTAATTAAATTACTGATTGACAATTAAGTAATTACAAGTCAACACATAACCATTAATCTCTAAAACCAATTTTCAACCAAAACATATTTTATACAAAAATGACACTATTTTTTTTTATTGTTAATTTTCAGAAAAAAAAGGAATAATTAAAATTGGTTTAGGACTATTTTTAAATGGATCTAGATGAAACCCAACGGGTAGAGGGCCCATGGCCCGAATCACATTTATGAAAAGTTAGAGAAAAAACACAAGAAACACTGAATAGTAGACTCTGCTGTGCAGTGTAATCGTAATTGGGCTATCAACTCACACCAACCAATATCAATGAAAAAAGAAATTGTGTAATATTTAAAAAGCATAGCGTGCACATGGGATGAAAGTTGTTTAATGTTATTAATACGCCGCACACGCTTACAAGCAAAACCTCTGGTAGCTAACGAGAGTAGGTGTATTTAATGAGAACATGCCACGTGTATATTATTATTATTGGTTTATTAAAATAAGGGGGTGTGTTAAATTTGAGAAAAAAAGTGGCCATAAATGGATAAAGAAGTTGGGAAAATTAAGAGGGGAGGTACAATTGCAGAGTGTGCATTGAGGGAGGCCCAGCCCAATTGAAGAAGGAGACAGACACTTGCTTGGTAAGAGGCAAGAAGTTTCTTGGTCCAGTCAACATAATTAAACCAATCTCCTTGTGAGAGAAGAAAACACTTCAAGCATGGGTCCCACTCACCCACATCATAAACACGCACCATGTGCATAGTTATTACTCCCCCTATAAATACCCACGCAGACCCATATTAAAGACTCACACTTACCACTACCAAACCAACACTACTCACTCTCACACACACGATAATGGGCGCGGTAACTTACTCTCACTCGCAACTTTTCTTTGCTCTGTTACGTTGCCGATGATAACTGACTGTGTTGTGGTGTTGCAGAAAAAGAAGACAGGTGGCGGAAACGGCAACAAGGAGAACCAGGACGGCACCACCACCGTCGTTTTAAAGCTCGACTTCCACTGCGACGGTTGCGCTTCCAAAATCACTCGCCACCTTCGTGCTTTCCAAGGTTTTTTTTCTCTCTTCCGAAGTTACTCGATGTTTCTTAATTGCTGTGTTTTTCTTAACTGTTTTTGCTGGTGAAGGTGTGGAGACTGTGAAGGCGGAGAGCGACGTCGGGAAGGTGACGGTGACCGGGAAAGTGGACCCGGCGAAGGTGAGGGACAACCTGGCGGAGAAGATGAAGAAGAAGGTGGAAATCGTGTCTCCGCAGCCGAAGAAGGAGAAGGAGAAGGAGAAGGAGGAGAGTAAAGACGCCAAAACCAATAACAAAACGCAGGACAAGAAAAACAAGGACAAAGAGGTTCGTTCGTCTGTTCGTTTCTGGTCCCAACTTTTTCTTGTTTATTTTATTTTACTCTCTCTGCCACTGCCAGCCTGGGATTTTTTATATTTATTTTCAAATTTGTTCCGGTGATCTCTGTTGTGGTTATTATTATTTGTTTAATTTATTAATTTATTTGTCGCTTGTTGTTAATTTTGCTTAATTTAATTTCCAGGTGGTGACTACCGCGGTTCTGAAGATGGCGCTGCACTGCCAAGGTTGCTTGGACAGGATTGGCAAGACTGTGCTGAAAACCAAAGGTTGGTTAATTAGTTTTCTCTATCTTTTTTTTTTTCTTGCTTTGTTTTAATTTATCTCTTGGTTTGGCTAATTGGGTATGGACATGATGCAGGAGTACAAGAAATGGCTATAGACAAGGAAAAGGAAACAGTTAGTGTGAAAGGGACAATGGATGTTAAGGCTCTGGTGGAGAATCTAACGGAGAAGCTGAAGAGGAAGGTTGAGGTGGTCCCTCCCAAGAAAGAGAAGGCTGGTGACAAGGAAGGTGAGAAGGACAAGGAAGGATCAGGGAAGAAGAAGAACAAGGGTGGTGGAGGAGGAGGAGGAGATAATCATGAAGAGGGAATAGAGAAAATAGATTACAGCAGAATGGAGTATGTGCCACAACCTGCTTTTGGCTTTGGTTATGGTTATGGACCCGGCAATCTTGGTGGGTATAGCTATGTACCAGTGTACCCGGAGCAGATGCACTTTCACTTGCATGCACCACCTCCACAAATTTTCAGTGACGAGAACCCAAATGCTTGTTCTGTCATGTGAGTGAGGTGTCAGGGGTTAATTTCATTCAACTGGGTGGTGATGGATGATGATGGTGGATGGTCTTTGCTAGGGTTATAGACTAGAGGCTATAGTCTAGACTGTTTCTATTCTTTTTTTCAATTTTGGTTTTTAGAATTCCAGGAGAACTTTGAGATGTTTGTGAAATTGATGTGATTAGTTAACCAATACCGATGATATGTTTTCAAATGGCAACGCCAGTTTCAGAATTTGTTAGTTTATGCATAATGTGAATAATAAGATGGAAATTGGAATCTATCCCTCATTTGATTTTGTTGTATGGTGTGATAATTTAATGATTGTAAATAGATTTTGGAGGGTGGACAAAAAAGGGGCTGGCACGTACATGTCCTTATTAGGTGTCCTGCGTCGCTGAGAAGGTGTTTGGTGCACTCATTAGTTATGACGCTTATTCCTACAAGTTTCTTGTGTCCTTTCTTTCTACCTTCATAATTTGTCCACTACCATTACTACTACTCCATTGGCCATGCCATTGCCTCGAAGCAGGGTCGTTAGTTGCTTTAAACCCTGTCCTTTTCCCACCTTTATCATTTGTCCCATATGTTAACTGCTCTTTTCCATCCATGCCTTTCAATTTGTCTCTTTTGTTGTTTTCCAATGCTGCTCTCCTCGCCTTCTTCGCCCCCCATACAATTCTAATTCGATTCAATCACCTTATTATTCTCCCCTCTATTTGAGTAATCACTAAGTGCTTGGTTTCATGTGACTCAGGTTTCAAAAAATATGATTACTGATATGTGGTGATCATCTGCTAGTGTTAATTAACACAAAACACTGTTTTATAATGATTGTTGCGGATGACTAGTGCATTCTCTTTATGATCGCTTTTAATGCCCTTGCATTTATCTGTGCACAAAAGTTGCTATATACCCTGTAATATTGAGGCGTTGGGGTGCATGTGCTACATGAGGCTAAGTGCTAACTGGAGGGATCATGATGACACTGCATTGGTTTTATGCATGGCATATTTCTTTCGCGATGATGATGCTATGCAAGACCACTGACCACACTACCCTGCACTCAAACCCCCCTTGATTTTTGTCTGCCTTTGCCAAAAGAAAGAAACAATAACTTTTGTAAAGGATGGAAAAGCCAAAACACAGTGCTACAGGAACACTTTCAAACAATGTTTTTCAAATCACATTACTCTTCTAATCAGTGACAACATATTCATAGTCACATACATGTAAAACATATTTATAGTGACCACTATCCAAATTAAATTATTATTGTAGTGAAATATATAAATTAGAAATGAATAAATTAAATAACTTTTAGGCTAACATGAAAAGATCACATCATATATTATACAAGATAAAGAAAAGGACAACAACATGCTTTATTTGGAGTATGCAAGAAAGCATATATAAAACCAAGACAGAGAAACCATATGACATAATTTATGACTAACAAAAGCCATTGTAAAAGCAAAACTCTTCCATCATCTCTTTATTATGGCGCTTTTAAACTGATTTACAGCTCTGTTGGTTACTTTTCTGGACAGAAGAAATCAGACACCAGTTTACTCTATACTTTTTAATGTCCATTTTCTATTGTAATTTTAAAAAAAATAAACTTACAAATAAAAAAGTGTCCCTGCAATTACACTCCTTTACCCTTTTCCTTTTATATTTTGAGTTTAGTTCTGCAAAAGAGATTTTTTTTAATAATACAAGAATATTCTGCCCACTAACACAGCCAAAAGTCAACCTAACCAAAGGATGAAATACTTTTCGGCTTTTTCCTTTACTGAGTGATTTAATAAAGTGTATTCACGAGAAGGTGTGCTTTCATGTATATTCACAGAAACCAAATGTTATGCATTTTAAAGATTCCGTATCCATGTGGTTAAAGTCCTTTTATTTTCATAGGTTTTTCATTACTCCACCTTTTGAACACGGCCACTGACCATGGTTTCAACTTTAATTGTTTTTCTCTCTCTGTATGATTAATTATTTGGAAGTCATAAATTCAATTATTATTTGCTATTCTTGGTGAGTTTGTATTTGGTTGAACAATAATTAACACATTGCTCACAGACCAGACTAGCTTGAAGGTTGGTGCCAAAATCGTACATATGAAGGTACAGTTGTGAAAGAAAAATAAATAAAGTGAGCTTTATTCAGAGTTGAATTTCTCCAATATGGGGCCACACACGTAAAAGGGTCAGGCACTGCACTAAAGGACCTTAAATATTCTTTTTCAGATATAAGTTTGAGAAGGAAAGGTTGAAAGTTGGCAAACTAAGCTTTATGCAAAAGCAACAAAAGTCACAATTCTTACAAACACAAAGCTTAATTATAATTTCACCATGAGACTAATCCTAATATGTTGTGGCAAAGGCATAAGCTGAATGAAAGTTGAGTTATGAATGCAAGGTGGATGAGAAAACATGAGTTTGTGCTTATCCTTGGACGGTTGAAGTGTTCCTTTTGATGATTGAAGAAACATAAATGATTGTGGAATATGACAACTGTGGGGGAAAAGTCATTGGTCAAAAGTGTCATGGTCTTTCTTGTTCAAACAGGAGATCTTGAGGGTTGGGTTGGGTTGGGTTGGGCTAGTACTTATTGTGATTAGTTTATAAATAATTGCAGAAATAATTGAAGTTTGGATGGATATGCGAATAAGCAACTTGTAGTAGTACGGGTTGTAACTTCTGCTAGGTTGAAAAGCTATGCTATATGTTGAACGTAATTAGGATCCAACCAACAATTTTCACAGTTTATTGTCTCGTTTTCTTATCCTTGCTATCATCATGGTCTTTACCCAAAAGGTTGTTTCGTATACTACATAAATTACGACCAATAAAATTTTTGTCTTTTATTAATATAAAATATAACCTTGATCCCTTAATAAATAGGATCCACTCCTATAAGTAATATGTTAAGTTTTTCAATGCATATTCAGTGATGTTGGAAGTATTATTTCTATTCGTAATCCTTTATTATTTATTCAAAGAGTAATTAAAACCTTAACTATATCTCAAGGGACACACTTCACCAAATAATTCCACAAAAGCACTCCTGGTCAATTTTTTAATCAGGAGGAAGTTAATATTTTGCGCCAGATTTTCAATATTAATTAAAATTTCCCGCCAAAAGTTTTCCATAAAATCATGATTTTTTAATAATATCCATAACTTTTTGCAAAATAGTCTAAAAGTGTATTGGAAAAAAAATAAATCTATATATAAAACTTATATATAATATTTTATTTTTGAGGTAGAAAAAATTAGAAGATGAGATCACTTTTATGTAATTTCAATCTTTCAAATTTCTTATTAAAATTTATTTCGCTTTTCCTTTCGTTGTAAATAATAAATTATGTTAGAATAGTTTACTATAGAAGAGTAAGTGATGGAATAGAGTCTATAATCTTTTCACAAAAAATTAGAATAGAATGTCTAGTGAATAAGAAGAACACCATATATTTTTGTACTGATTTATCTAAATTCATGGACTATGTCCAGTTTTTTTTTTTTTAAAAAAAAACAAATTATTTATAAAGTTTCATTAACAATCAATTTATTATCAATCCTCATTTACAAACAAATACACTCTTCAATAGTTTTAATTTTTATTTGTATGAATATATAAATCACTCATCCTAATTATATCTTCTTAATTTGAGATTAAGAACATTTTCTTTATTTAATTTCTCAAATAATAATGTATTATATACAAATTTAAAAATGTTATTTCAACGTCATTATTTTCTAAACATGTAATACAACTTTATTTTTAAAGCTTTTCTTCTTCAACTCCTAACTTATGATTATGAATAAGAAAGGAAGGATATCCTTTTATGAAACATCTCTTTATTTTGGGACAAAAATCTCTCAAACTCTTTTTCATCTTTATTTGTTATTTTTTGAGATATTTGTTTATCATATTTGTTACATAATTTTGAAAAGAAGAATTTGAATAACTGTTCTCCTGTTCAATTCCAACGAATTCTTTATATTTTCATTCTTATCCTCTTATTTATGATATATTTTAGTTTTAAATGTTTATCAATAATCTAACTTATTTTATTATTGATTTTTTGGTACAATTATCTTATACAAAATTAATTTAAGTTCAATTGAATTTCAAGGAGTAATTGAGTCAATTTGGATTATATTTTTCAAAAAGTGTAAAACTGCACTCATTATGAAATTGGAAGTAATATATCTTTTAAGACTTCAAGTGAATGAAATTGATATATTTCTACATGAAAAAAAATAATATACACAGAAGAGTTCCAAAATAAAATTTTTATTTTGTTCTTAATTCTATTTATTTTTTCTTATATTTGTGTATTCTCTCAAGGATCAATACCGACTTTAGTTATAATATTAAAATCTCCCATACTCTCTTAAAAACTGGGTACCTACGATTTTGTTGGCTCAAATGTATGTGAATCGTATCATAACAATGTTCATGTTTCTAATACATAAAGATGCATTTGAATTACTGTTTTTTATACACTTTTTATTCTAGTAAAGAAAGTTTTCTTTATATATATGTTTACTACTTTGTGCATAATTATAAAAATGGTATTTTATCAAAATATATAAACTTCGGTGTCACATTTTCTTATCCATAGTACAATGGGGGGCCAAAAAATCCTTTCATATATATATCCTTTACCTTTCCAAGTCAATGAATTTGACACATTTTCGAACTCCAAAAAAAAAAAATGAAACGTACGTGACTTTTTCTTCTTGCAACTCACAAGCCTCAAAGGAAACAAAATAAACGAAAAGTCTTCATAATTATCATTAACTCAACCGGCAAAAAGAACCATTTCAAGAAAACATACACAAATTACTATTTTTTGTGCTAAGTTTCTAGCAACCACGATTAATCTAATTAGTAAAAATGCAAATTGTATCTTTCAAAGAAAACGAGTTTATCTTTTATTTTTCAAAATCTTTCTAAAAAATGGTTATTGTTAAATTCTTAAACCATGAATAAAAAACAGCACAGAACTTGAATATACTAGTGCCATCTTTAGTCTCATCAACAAATGCAATTACATTTATAATGATATTCCTCTTGTCATATGAATTTATGGACGGAGAAGTTCTTTGTATAATTTATTTATTTAATTCTATTCATAAAAAATATATATAAAACTTATATATCATATTTAAATGCTAATATAAAAAAAATAGACGGTCAGATCACTTTTTCAGTTTCAATCTTTTAACTTTTTTTGTTAAAATTTATTTCTCCTTTCTTTTTTTAAAATAATGAATTATGTGAAAATAATTGACTCTAGAGGATGAGTGGTTAAATACAGTTTAAATTTTTCTGGCAAAGAACTAGATTAAAGTATCCAATGAACAAGAAGAACAAATAACATAACATATTAAATGTTTATCCAAACTCATAATGTAAATTATATCCAGAGTTTTCTTAAGCAGGTTATTCAGAAGGTTTCACTAATAATTAATTAATTACAAATGACTACCTTAAATCTTTTTACAAACAAATATTTTGTTTACTTTTAATTTTTTATAAGTACACAAATTACTCTTCTTAGTTATATCTTTTTAATTTTCTTTTAAGATTAAGAACAATTTTTTTTTTATTTAATTTCCTAGACAACAGTGTATTATATACAAATTATTACAAATTATGTCTACTTCAACATCATTCCTTTATGATTGTGAATAAGAAATTAAGGAGACCCTTCATTGAAACATTTCTTTATGTTGGAATAAAAACCTCTCAAACTCTCCTTACTTTTATTTTTATTTTTTTTTGAGATATTTGTTTATCATATTTGTCACATAATGTTAAAAGGAAAAAAAAGTTGATAATTATTCTCCTTTTTGCGTTCTTATTATTACACTCTCCAATCACTAATACGTTATTTATAATATATTTTAGTTTTAAATGTTTATCAATAATCTAGCTCGTTATTGATTTATTGATGGAATTATGCAAAATTAAATTAAATTCATTTTAATTTTCAAGGAGTGAATGAGTCAATTTGGATTATTTAAAATAAAAAAAAAGTGTAAAACTAGACTCATTATGAAATGGAAGTAATATATCTTTTAAGATTTTAAGTGAATGAACTTGATATCTTTCTACATGAAAAAATCGGTATACATATAAGAGTTCCAAAGTTAAACCTTTTCTTTTGTTCTTAATTCTCATCTTTTTTTTGTTCTATTTGTGTATTCTTCCATGACTCAATACCGACTATAGTTATAGTATAAAAGTCTGCTAAACCCTCCTAAAAACTGAGTACCTATAATTTTGTTTGCTCAAATGTATGTTAATCGGTATCATAACAATGTTTATGTTTCTTATTGACAAGGATGCATTTGAATTAATTCCTAATAGCAATTCGTGTTAAAAATAAAGTTGATTTTTTGTTCTACAATATTCTAGACTTTTCTATAATTAGTAGGATAGTTGGGAGAAGTCTACAATATTATAAAAATGTCTAAAATTAATAGGATAGTTAGGAAAAGACTACAATTAGTAGGGTAGTTGAGAATTTGGAGTGTAAAATGTTCTTATGAGTATTATAAATAGAACTAGTCATTTGTCATTTGTATCCAGGCAATTTGTGAAGTAAAAGTCATCTAAATTTCCTTTCCCTTTCTCTTAAGTCATTCTCCCCTATTTTCGAGGTTATTTTTCTTTGGTATTCTTCCACCCTTTGGTTGTTCGGTCTTGGACCAGCAGACTTTTTTTCTTATTTTCTGTTGCTCTTTATATTTTACATGGTATCAAAGCCATAAGGGTTCTTGTATCGTGTGTCAAGATCTCTTGGTGGAAAAATAAATCGGTACCTCAAGAATGGATTCAAGTGGTCGTAGTGGACTTGGTATTGAGGTATTAAATCAGTCCAAATATAAGGTATGAAAGACTTGTATGGAGTCCTATCTTGTTGGTGAAGATTTATGGGATGTTGTTGACGGGAATAATACAACTTCTTCCACCGACGAGCCAGGAAATGTCGATGCATTCAAAAGATGGAAGCAATTGAATGCAAAGGCATAATTCGTCTTGAAATGGTCAATTTCTCACGGCTTGTTTGATTATATCATGCGGTGCAAGTCAACCCATCAAATTTGGCAGACTCTTGACAGACTCTTCAATAAGAAGAATGAAGCACGACTTCAAATCTTGGAGAATGAGCTCGCCAACACCACACAAGATAATCTTTCCATTTCTGAGTATTTTCTAAAAATTAAAAATCTTTGTTCGAAGATTTCCTTGTTAATTCCTAAAGAAGAAATTTCTAAAGCTCATATAAGAAGAATTATTATTCGAGGATTGAAGCCGGAGTACATTCCTTATGTCACATCGATAAAAAGATGGGTTCAACAGTCATCCTTTGAGGAGTTCGAGAATCTACTATCCTCTCAAGAGTCAATAGCAAAGCAAATGGTCAATGTCTCAATAAAAGAAGGAGAAGGGAGTGCTCTCATGACAAGACAAAAGTTTTTCAAGAATAAAAGAAATTGAAATGGTATGACCTCTCGCCTACATAACCAAAGCAACTCAAGCTCGAGTGGAGTTAGTGGTGAGTCTTTTAAGAAGATTTTCAAATGTTATCGGTGTGAAAAAATTGGGCATATCAAAAGGTTTTGTCGGGCTAAATTACAAGAGAGTAATGTAGCTGACAAGATTGTGGAGGAAGAAGACTGAGGAAGTGTTTTGTGGCAGAGACAAAATATGTAGAAGCCTTGGCTTCTATCAATCTTGAAAATGACTGGATGGTGGATTTCGGTTGTGGCGGCCATCATCTAAAAGAAGACCAATCCAAGTTTTCTAGCTCCCAAGAGTACGATGGAAATGAAGCCAAAGTCACGCCCAATACTGTAACGGTGGTTGTGCCGACACCGGTGTTAAAAGCAGTGTCTCCAACAACTTTTGGCGATGAATAGGTACTATCCTCGAACTCATCTCTGATTGTTGAAATAATAATTCAATGCACCGCAAAAGGAGTTGCACCACTACGCCTGAGCTATTGGAAGAAATTGAACGACTGAGAAAAAAGAACATGCAATTAAATCATGAGATGGGTTAATTAAAGAGTTTGTGTAATAACATACTCGCTTTAATGACAAATGACGATTTTGGTTTTAGTCGTCAGCAGTTAGAATTGTCCGCTAACGTTGTGAGGACCGTGTCGGTGCCCGAGGGAAGGCTCTGGAGTTGTTTCCTATGAAGCTTGTGGCAGCGGATTTTCAACAAGTATATTGAGTCCTCAAGTAATATAGTAATTAAGTAGAGTTTCATCTCCACAAAAAACGGAATTTATGATTGGAAATTGGATTAATGTCAATTGTATTATGAAGAGAAACACTTAATAATGATTTGAACTTAGTAAATTATGAAACGTAATAATAAAGTAATTAATTATAATAATAAAGTAATTAATTATAAATTGTGCGAGATTCAATAATAATAAAGGTCTTGGGATTGAATCGTAATATTCTCCTTCTTATACACTCTTAACTTATATTCATATCATCTTTTCCAATTACCAATTTGTTAGCTCTGTTCCCAGTTACTAAAATAATTTAATCAACATTAAGATTAGTTGCTATAAGCAGTCATTACACTGTAATTCATCCCTGAACTTACATTACACTGTAATTCATCCCTGAACTTATACATGCAATGCGTTTATGTTTTGTTTTAAATTCAAAAGGTGCTTTTCAGTCACAATGAGAATTCTAAGCTAAATCAAAACAATAGTAAAACATAAACCAAAGCTACTTGAATTCAATGATATAAAACAACGTTAAGAGTGCATTTTAATTTTAGACATTCAATCCCAAGAAAAATGAAGTTTAGTTACGCATGGTAGCCATGAAATACAAAGAAAAGGAAAAGAAGGGATCTTGATCCTCGACGACGCTCCAAGGAATCTCCAATTAGTAATGAATGATAAGTCCTCTTGTTTGACCTAGTTCTCGTCTTTTATAACTTTCGCTCCTTCAACTAGGTCAATTTGTAGCCGTTATATCGTGATCTGTAGCCTTGACGCCTTCAATTAGGGTTTTCTTCTAAAAATACTTTAAGTGAGTTTTAGCTCAGACTGTCTTTGTTGCTTAATCGAAAATTCACTTATGCATTTTCTTGCTTCTTTTCTCTATTTCAACACCTGTGCTCTCTCTTTCTTCAGGTTTAACCTAATTCTCACAAATTTTGCTCTTTACACAATAAAACGCATTAAATAGCAAAAATCAATAATAAAAGAGAATAAAATTCAAATTTAAATCGAATTAATACAAAATCAACCTAATTAATACAAAATCAACCTAATTAATAACAGAATCAACCCAATTATGCATAGAATCAACTATTAATTAATGGTTATCAACTTGTTTCTCCTATTGATGACGCGGTTCCCAAGATGCTTGGGGTGGGGTTTTTATTGGATTGAAACGGTGTAGGATAGAGTGCAAAGTGGGAACCGAAAGGAAATCAAATGCAAACGCGAGCACAACCTAGGCACAAACACAATTGTCCCATAACCACGTGACTTTGTTAGAGAAAAGATTCTTGACAGCACCATTGACGCATCGATAGTACTAAGTGAGGAAAATATTGTCGATATTTTCACAAAGTCATTTTCCAAGACTTTCTTTGTATGAGACTTAGGGTAATATCCAAAAAATCACTTTAAGAGGAGTTGTGTTGAAAATAAAGTTGATTTTTTGTTCTGAAATATTCTAAACTTTTCTATAGCTAGTAGGGTAGTTGGAAGAAGTCTACAATATTATAGAAATCTCTAAAATTAATAGGATAATTGAGAAAAATCTACAATTAATAGGGTAGTTGAGAATTTGGAGTCTGGAATCCTATGAAATAGAACTAGTCATTTGTCATTTGTATGAAGTCAATTTAAGAAGTAAAATTCTTCTAAAGTTCCTTTCTTTGAAGTCATTTAAAGTTATTATTTATTTGATTGTATTATTTTATCTTTGGTTGTTCAGTTTTGGGTCAACATACACTTTTTTATTTTCTGCTATTTTTTTATATTTTACAATTCGATGATATTATACTGAATTTTACTGTTTTTTATACACTTTTTATTCTAGAAAAGAAAGTTTTATTTCTATATATGTTTACTACTTTGTGTATAATTATAATAAAGGTATTTTATCAAAATATATAAACTTCAGTGTCACATTTTCTTATCCATAGTACAATGGGGGGCCAAAAAAAATCCTTTCATATATATATATATATATATATATATATATATATATATTTATATATATATATATATATATAT
>Ga0209700_102109_pt1 | contig 40892 bp, 9 predicted proteins | sample SiratroredBW_FD_187528 | JGI IMG/M metagenome (GOLD analysis project Ga0209700, IMG submission 187528) | Root nodule microbial communities of legume samples collected from California, USA - Siratro red BW (SPAdes) (version 2) | ecosystem: Host-associated > Plants > Roots > Nodule | place: USA...
AAAAAGAAAAAAAAAAAAAAAAGAAATTAAGGTTAATAAGGGTTGAGCTCTGAATGCTATTTCTTGAGAAAGTGACCCTTACTGTCTTGGTATTAGTATGCATGTCCCACATTTATTCAATCCTCTTAGGTAAATAAGATGAATAAGTCCTACTCACGTGACATCTCATGAGACCAAAGTTATATTCTAATTAAAGTTAACTTTTTTTTCTCATAATAAAAGTAAGATGATAAATTACACTAATCACGTGATATTAGAGAAATACTCTACTTTTCTCTCCTTCTATACTTTCCTTATAAGATAAAGTTATGAGGAATGTTCATGAAAAATCTTAAGTTAATGACTCTTGCAATAAAAAAAATATATCTTAAGTTACTACAACTAATAAAGTTACTTAGAATATGACTGGAAAGAAACATTAAAAAATAAGAAATATCTAGAGGATATAACTTGAATCATGAAACTATAATTAAAATAATGCATAGATGAAGCTTAAATTATGGTACTTTACTTAATGTTGTTTCTTCACTATTCTCATGGATTAGTTGACGTAGTTGAGGAAGATTCATAATTCAGAGCAAAAAAATGAATTATTATTTGTTGAATTCGATACATTTTTTTAAAATTTGTTTTAATATTACTTTTACTGAAAAATATGGTATTACTCATGATTTATCTCAAGAATTACGGAAGGAAGGGATCAAGATGAATAAATGTTATGAGATTAGCATTGTGCAAACAAAGGTTACCATCTATGAAAGATAACGGTTGACATTCTTTGCCAAATGATGTCTCATGATTTTCTAAAAAAACATAATATTACAATTCCAAATATGATTGAGCCTTTCAAATACAAGGTATGTCAAGGTGCAAAATGAAGAACATTTATAATCTATATCAATTTTAAGTTCAAGTATTTTATCATTAAGTGATCGATTTACGAGTTTAAAAGGTTAAATAACTATTCTATGGTGAACATTAAATTTCTTTGTATAACATATTTAAATTTAAGAGATTATTTGTTTAGATGACAGGGAAGTTATTTTGCTAACTCAAACTTATCTTTTCAATTTTTTTCTTAACAAACTTTTACAAATAGAATTTTTCATATTTTACTAAATTTTCGACTAATATTTGGTGTAGCTTTATAAATTTATAAAAAATTATATAAAAATAGTTATTTCTTACAAATTTGTATGATCTATGTTTATGAAATTGATAATGGACATATATATATATATATATATATATATATATATATATATATATATATATATAAAAAATATAATATATATATATATATATATATATATATATATATATATATATATATATATATATATATAATGAGTTTTTATTTAGATGGAGTAATGTATTATTTGAATTGAATAAAGTATAGTTTTAAGTCAAAAATACGGTTGATGAATTATTCTTTAGAATTGTATGATGATATAATTGTTCTTTAATGAATTGAATTCGATGAAAAAGATAAATATATAGGACAGTGAAATAAAGTTATGACTTGTGATATTAAAAGTAGGAAAAAGGAACCATCGAAATAATTGTGAATTAAGATAAGTTAAAGTTTTTTCTTCAAAATATATTGATATACAAGTAGACTTTCATTCACGAGTCAAATATTAGTATTTTATAAATCATATTCTAAGAATGCTTACATAATGTTTTCTTATTAAAGAAAGAAATATAATATGAAATAAAGTTCAAACGAATATTTACATAAAGTTCATTGGAATCTTAATTTGTACAATGTTTTACCAAAAAAAAAAAAAATGGAAGTTGGAGAAAGCTGACGAAATTGAGAAAGAGAGAGAGGTTGACACCTGAACACAAATTAAATGAGAAATGAAAACATGAGACAGAAACTGAGCTTAGCTAGAAGAATAGAACTACACCTCATTTCTCTTGTCCACTGCATTCATTGTTACTTCAAACTCTCTGTTTTAACTAATAGCCCCTCACCAACCCTTCCCCTTTGCATTAATAAAACCAACTCTCATATTTTTCCCATTTTTTCTTAATTTTTTTTTCGATTTACCATGCCAACCATTTCACAAAGATTGTTGCTTAACTTAAAATACTTATTAACTAAATTATATATGTTTTAAATTAATTTTTTATTTTCACCACACAAATATCCATTTTTTAATAATAACATTTTATCTATATTTCGTTGGATTGATTTGTGTTGAGTTATATATGTTTTCAACTAGACAAATATAAACCAATAAATTATGAAGTTCTAAATTCGTACGTAACTCATTAAATGTAAACATTTAATACTTCTATATCTTGATTAGCCCTCAAACTATATATGTAATGAAGTTGAATTTGAAAAATGTTATCGAATATGAATCGTGAAAATGATGCAGCTCCATTAACTTCTAGACGCATATCTCAATATAAATTAAGAGAATTAAATGAAAGAGTATTCAAAGTTTTAGTTATAATAGTATATATCTAAAAGTAGTATGTGTAGAAACTCTTAATACTTAATATTAAAGTTTGAATTAAGCTGAGTAAATTTATTAGAAGGAAACTAAATTATCCTAGAAAACATTTTCATTTATGTAGGTCAAATTTACTATTTCATTCAAAATAAACAAAAATCCTTATCACACTGACAGTAAAATTAACTCAGACATTGACTTATAATTGTTCTTAGTTGCAGTTTTTGTATTTTACAGTGTCATGTCACTATAAGCATTAATTTGGCGGGCAGGTCTGGAGATAATGTCAAAATTTATTATTGTAGGCTGTCATGCAATCAGTGTATAAAAGTCCAATAACTATGATCGAATTAGGTTAACATCAAAATTGTTCAAACTACATTTAATTTAGACGAAACTTAATGCTATAAATATATACTTATTGAACAATGGTCAAATAACCATAATTTAAAAACTAAAAGAATAAAATTATTGTTATAGAAATTAAAATTATTTTATTACATTCAAATATATATCGAGAATGCATTTTTTTTTCAATTATAACATAAAAATAAAATTAAAATATATAATATATAAATTATTGACTTAAATAAGTTTCATATCCCATCATTTAGAGTGTTGAATAATTATATCATTGAGTCATTTTCATTACCCTGTTGATAATAAAAAAATTATTAATGAGTTAATTTTTTAAACTTAATTATTTATTAATGTGATATACTATTTTCTTATTTAAATTAATTTATATGAAAACAATTGTATTAACAACTACATAAAATGGACACTAATTTGAGTTTTTAAGGTTAGTTTTGAGATGAAATATAGCATTTATTTTAAAGATATATTTTTCTTTGGAGGTATCTGTTTGATAATATATCACAAATAATAGTAAGGATTATATATGAGATATTTATTTTATCTATTACTAAGTAGTTAGCCATTGTCACATCCTATATAATAAAGACAAAAACAAAAACTTCAACTTTTAAAAACTGAAAACCTTCTCTTTTAAGAAACTAAAATCAAACATTCACATTTAAGTTTATTTGAAAAAGAGCATATAAAATATTTGAAGTTTTGAAACTTAAATGATTCGTCGTCAAAAAAATATTCACAGAATGTAAGAAATAATTTATTTCGATGAATTATATGTCTCGAAGAAAATTTATCTCTTGTTTATTTAAAAAAAGTATTTAAAAAAATTATTGATAATTCAAAGAAATCACTATTTTTAAAATAAGAATAAATATTTTTATTTGTTTGATACTTAAATAACAAAATAACAACTTTATTTAGTTATATTCCACCAAAATTATTTCTTTTTTCTTTTTATATAGGCAATGACAATAACAAATTTTAGCTTTAGAATTTTGTACGATCTGTATCAATTTCAAGGTATAAGTAGGTATACAAAGTTGTTACATTTGTGTAACCTGGTTTATTGTGATCCATCTTTAAACAGATTATATAGAATATATTTATTATACACAACACCCGCTTCTTCTTGGTATGTGTCAAATCCACTTGGCTTCACACAAAAGCTAAAGATGAAAACATTATAAGACTTTAAAAAATTTAAATAATTGAAAAACTTGATTTTCTTTTTACAAAAACTGAAAAATATTTTATCCATAATCCTAAGCGATCCCAGTAGGTTTGGGTTCATTTCCATTTATTTCCCACCAAATATTTCCATATGTAGTATTTGCTTGGTACCTATGCAGTATGGAAATAAAGGAAATGAATAAAAAAATAAATATTACTTAATAAAATTAAATAAATAAAAAAAATAACAGAAATATCACTTAATAGTAGCAATTATTATTATTATTATTTATTAAAAAAATATTAACTAATTATATTCTTAATTTTTAAACACATTCTTTTATTTGTATCATATAATTCATTATTTTTTATTTAAATTTTTACATTATATTATTATAAAAGTTGACATCTCAACTGATATCTCAAAGTTTAACCATCCTATCTTATCACATAAAGAATTACATAAAAAAGAAAAAAAAATCAAAATGAATTAAATTCATGCTTAAAAAAGTAGAATCAAATTTTCACCAACAAAACGCTATACCAAATGAAAATGGGATGTTGATGTCCATTAAAAGAATCTAAAATAATAAAAAAAAACAAAAACATCAAACAAAGTAAACTTCAGTTTATTTTTCAAAATTAATAAAACTATTTGCACAATTATTAGAACAGATATAGTACAATCAATTATACTTCAAACATAATTAATTATATAATAATCAATACAATTTGCATGTCTTTCTCTTATTTGGTAAAAGGTATTTTATGTCTACATTTTCCTCCATGGTTAAGCTTTCTTTTATTTTTGGTAGATTCAAATTAATACGATCTTTTTCTATTTTTTCTTTTTGGATTTGCACACTTTAACTTATAACAAACACACTATCATGAATGCTTTCTTAAGACTAAGTGACCAAATGAAGGTTACTGTATTTATTTCAATGTATAATAAGTTTGTATTTATGTACTCTAACTTTATTTTTTCTATTTCTTAATAAATATTTAGTAGCACTAATTAATCAGATGGTTTTATTATTAATTGAAATTAATAAAAATACATAAAAGAGTAGTACTTTGTTATAATTTTGAAAATTTTCAACCAGTAATAAAGAGGAACAAATGTGTTGTTAACTAATTTTCTGGACTTTACTTATTTCTAACAACTAGTATATTAATTGTTAAAATTATAAAATTAATTGTTAATAAGATTCAAAGGATACTATAATTTAGTATCTGTAAAAGGTATAATTTATAGGTAAAAGTATTACACAATTCTCACCTTAAAAAAATGAAAAGCATCTTAGAAAATGCATCTAACATTTTCTATTACAATATAATAAAGAACTAAATTAGTATGGAAAATAATAAAGAACTAAATTAGTATGGAAAATTAATAATTATTAGAATGAAGTGTCTCTCACAGTATGACATACAAATTCCCTTGCAGACTTTGTGGTGATAGGTGAGTTACAGGTTCCTAATTGTACGTGAATTATTGCCATGTCACTGTCTCCTGACTCAGTGAAAATAAAATAATGATTTTTTTATAAGGTTAATAATACAGTAGTAATTGATCATACAAGTTAGTTATGGTTTTGTTTAAGCAAGAAAAGAAGAAATAAGAGAAAGAAGAAGCGACTCAAAAGAAAATTAGGTAAATAATAAAAAATATTTGAATAAAGAGAAAATAAATTATAAATAATAAAAAAATGTCATTTTATATTTATAAAATCAATATAACTTAACACTATTTTGTATATAAAAATTAGGTAAATAATAAAAAATATTTGAATAAAGAGAAAATAAATTATAAATAATAAAAAAATGTCATTTTATATTTATAAAATCAATATAACTTAACACTATTTTGTATATAAAATAATATATTGTATTATATATCAGTATTCCTACTCGTGTCCATTTACCAATAATGTAATATGTATTTAGATGAAACCAAAACTGTGTCAGGCAATCATTGGATTGGGTTTAAATATTATTTATCAGAACTGGTTTAATTATTTGGTCTGTTTCTTTTACTGCATATTCAGCCCAAAGCCAAAATTAGTTTTAGTTATGGTTGAGCAGAACATTGAAGGTGGATGTAATATTAGTTTAGTTTGTGACCATTGTGCTTGACGTGTTCATAGGTGTGATTTTAGTCTAATGTTTGTGACCAATGTGCTTGGCACATTCATAGTTGATCTGATCCTACTGTACTGTCTCTGGCCTTGTGTTGTAAATGAGTAAATGATGGGATAAAGTAAGAAGTGAGATTCGTTCAGAAACAGGAAATGACAGTCTAAATTTTTATTTTTACTAGAGATAAACTAGTTTATTATAATATTTATAACAAAATAGTTTAATTTTTGTAAAGGTATATATATAATATAATTTATTATTGTTAAAATTTTGTACGCTGATTTACAAAATGGAAAATTTAAATAAAGTAAATATATTATCATTTAAAAGTTATAAAGTTCATAAAATATAGCAAAGTCAGTTCTTATTTTTCTAAAATATCCTTTTCTTTAACTTTAATAACTACTGTATTTAATAAAGGAAATGAAAAACAATAAATGAATAAAAATAAATATTATTTAATAAAATTAAATAAATAAAAAAGATAACGGAAATATCACTTAATAGTAGCAATAATAATAATATTATTTATTGAAAAAATCTTAATTAATTATATTTTTGATTTTTAAACATATTCTTTTATCTTTGTATCATATAATTCATTATTTTTCTATTTAAATTTTTACATGATATTATTATAAAAGTTGACATTTCAACTGATATTCCAAATTTAACCATCATATATTATCACATAAAGAATTACATTAAAAAGAAAAAAAAAAGAATATAAAGATGAATTAAATTCATGCTTAAAAAGATAGAATCAAATTTTCAAAAAAAAAAACCGCTATATCAAAAATCAGGATGTCCATATCCATTAAAAGAATCTAAAATAATAAAAAAAGTAAAAACATCAAACAAGTAAACTTCAGTTTATTTTCCAAAATTAATAAAACTATTTGCACAATTATTAGAACATAATATCGTATAATCCATTATACTACAAACATAATTAATTATATAATAATGAATACAAATTCCATGTCTTTCTCTTATTAGGTAAAAAGTATTGTATGTCTCCATTTGTTAACTTTCTTTTATTTTTAGTAGATTCAAACTACTACGATCTCCTTGTCTTTTTTCTTTCCCAATTTGCGCACTTTAACTTATAATAACACACAAACATGAATGCTTTCTTAAAAGCTAAGTGGCCAAATGAAAGTTACTACTTTCCATCATATATGGTTAAAAGGATTCTTAACACATATTATTCATATAATGATTAAGGAAATAAAGGGAAGAAGAAGTTATTTATTTGAATGTGTAATAAGCTTTTATTTATGTATTCTAACTTTTTTTATTTTTTAATAAATATTCTAAGAGCACTAATTAGTCAGATAATTTTATTATTGATTGAAATTTATCGAAATATATAAATGTGAGACTCATACTTTTTTATAATTTTGAAAAAATTTCAACCAATAATAAAGAGAAAAGAATGTGTTGTTAATTATTTTTCTCCACTCTACTTATTTTTAACAACTAATGTATATTTAATTAATTGGTAATAAAGTTCAAACGAAGACTATATTCAGAGTATCGTAATTAAATTTCTATGAAAATTTTCATAAAAAGTATAATTTACAACTTAAAGTATTACACAATTCTCACCTTAAAAGCTTAGAAAATGCATCTAACATTTTCTGTTACACTGTAATAAAGAATTAAATAGCTTTGGACATCAGAAAAACAGTAGGTAGGCAAAATTTTGATTACCAACAAAGTTAGTATGAAAAATTAACAATTATTGGAATGAAGTGACTCTCATAGTATGACATACTAACTGCATTGCAGAGTTTGTGGTGATTGATGAGATGCAGGTTCCTAATTGTACGTGATTTCTTGATTTAAGTAATGAAGAGAAGAGTACAAAGCAACCATGCAAGGTACCAAGTGTGTGCTAATTCCAAAAATATAAACTAATTTATTTATTTATTTTTTATTTTAATTATTTATTCTATTATACTATAACAATATATTAATAAAATATTAAAGAGAAAATTGAATAAAGAGAAAACAAATTATAAATAATAAAAAAAAATACCATTTTATATTTATAAAATCAATATAACTCATTACACTATTCTTTATATAATATAATATATTACATACCAGTATATAATATATTATGTTCCTACTGGTAACCATATACCAATCATGAATATGTATTCAGATTAATGTGTCAGGCAATGAGTGGATTGAGGTTTAAACATTATTTCTGACAACTGATTTAATTATTTAGTCTCTTTATGCTGTTTAATTATTTGGTATGTTTTGATTCAGTCAAAATCATTGTGGTTGTGCAGAACATTGCAGGTTGGTCTGATACTAGTTTGGTCTTTGTGACCAATGTGTTTGGAGCGATCATAATTGGTGATATCTGGTTTAATTATTTGGTCTGTTTTGATTCAGTCAAAATCAGTGTGTTTGGGGCGTTCATAATTGGTGTGATCTAGTTTAATTATTTGGTCTGTTTCGATTCTGTCAAAATAAGTTGTGGTTGTGCAAAACATTGCAGATTGGTCTGATACTAGTTTGGTCTTTGTGACCAATGTGCTTGGGACGATGTGATCTGGTTTAATTATTTGGTCTGTTTTGATTCAGTCAAAATCAGTTGTGGTTGTGCAAAAGATTACAGGTTGGTCTGATACTAGTTTGGTCTTTGTGACCAATGTGCTTGGGGCGCTTGGGGCGTTCATAATTGGTATGATCTTAGTCTAATGTTTGTAGTTAATGTTGGTGTGATCCTAGTTTGGTGTTTGTGGCTAATATATTTGATGTGTGTGGCTGCTGTTGTAGAGGGAGAAGAGGAGAGAATTTTCTTAAGAAACAGGAAATATTTGGTATACACCCATATCTAAATATATTTTGGCACTTGATAAATTAGTTTATATACTTTTTGACAAAATAGTTTAATTTTTAAAATGATATATATAATCTCATAAAATTATATAATTTATTATCTTTTATAGTTTTGTACGTTCATTTATAAAACGGACAAGTAAATATTTTATTATTTAAAAGTTACAAAGTTCATACATAATATATAATAAAATAGAAATAGAGGAAGCAACTCAAATAGAAAATTAGGTAAATAATAGAAAAATATTTGAATAATGAGAAAATAAATTATAAATAATAAAAAATACCATTTTATATATATTTATAAAATCAATATAATTCACTACACTATTTTTTATTAATTTAATATATTATATTATATATAAGTATATAATATATTATCTTCATACTGTGATCCATATACCATGTATTTAGATGAAACCAAAAATGTGTCAGTTAATTAATATATCGGGTTTAAATATTATCTTTTACAATTGGATTAATCATTTAGTCTGTTTCTTTTATTGCAGATTTAGTCAAAATTTGTTTTAGTTCTCATTATGCAAAACACAGCAAGTTGGTGTGATCTAGTGTAGTATTTGTGGCCAATGTGCTTAGCGCGTCTGCGATCAAGTTGGTGTGACATAGTGTAGTGTTTGTGGCCAATGGGCTTGGCGTGTGGTGTTTGTGGTCACTGTATTATTTATACACAGATATGTTAATTTTTAAAAAGATATATATAATCTCATAAAAGATATAATTTATAATTTTATACGTTTATTTATAAAATGGACAAATTAAATAAAATAAATATTTTATTATTTGAAAGTTATAAAGTTCATATATAATATATAGCAAATTCAGTTATTATTTTTCTAAAATATCTTTTTTTTTTTAACTTTATTAACTATTGACTTCTTTAAAGATTTTTGAAATTATTTATTTTTCTTTATTTATATGATCAAGTACACCATTTAAAAGGTGACAAAAGTTTAAATGAATCAAAATTTCGATTTTAAATATTTTTTCTTTTTACCTCAAATTTTTAGTCTCTAGTTTGTTTAATGTGAATGAGTTTTTATCTCTTTATAAATATAAAAAAAATTATATATCAAAATATAAATATATTAAAATAAATTACTTTATGAATATACAAATATAAATTATTTTTTTAATTATTTATTTTATTATACTATAATAATAATATATATTAATAAAATATTAAATTAACCAGTTTTAGTTTTTTATTTTAATTTTTATATTTTAATTATTTTTTATGACACAAAAACATGAATTAATAAAATATTAAATTATTTTAATTATCTTTTTTGCTATAAAAGATAATAAATAATACTTATATACACATAAATAATAAAAGTAATTTAACATAATTTTAAATATATTCAATTATGATTTTATAAAGCATAATCAATTAATCAATTATGTATACTTTTTCGTAAATCAATTTATTTTATTATGAAATCTTTCAAATATATTGTTTCTCACATCTTGGAAGATCCTTTTGCATATATACTGAGTGCGTACATCTGAACAAAGACTTTTTGAACTTGTGACAGGAGGAAAGGCTTTGATAGACAATTGTTTCCTGCAGTCCCTTAATTTTAATCTACACCTCACAATTTTTCTAATTGATTTTCACATTACTTGATTTGGAAATTTAGTTGAAACACACTTTTTGATATTCATAATAAAATTTTTAAAATATATAAAATACATCTCGAAACAAGTTTTCTAATACAGAATTTTCAGAATAAATCTTTTAAAATATATATCTTTTGCAATGTGTTTTTAGAATAAAACTTTTAAAATAAGCTTTTTAAAACTCATTGAAAACACCTTTTCAGAACATATTGAGTAGAGTTTTTAGAAACTCATTTTCAAACTGTAACATTTTTTTTTAACAGTAATGACAATAAAAATAATAATAACAATAATAATATAACACCGTGAGAAAAGGAGCAGACAAGATAATTTATTTGTTTCATCAAATTTTTAAGGATGTATGTTAAGAAGATGTGAAATGCAGGAAGTAATTGCCTCAACGGCTGTATAGCAATGATGTTGCTTGGTAGCAATTGTTTGAGTGGCTAAGGAGGACTCTTGCATTCTTTACCCTTATGTTTTAACCTTCACCCAATGGAAGTGGTGAAATGATGAAACTCTCTAATAAAATACATTTTGGTACGGACAATTTATTATGTATTTTAGATCTGAAAAATATATTCTGAACTATATAATCCAGAATGCAATGCATTTTAAATTACACATTTCGAAATATATTTCTAGATCTAGATATATTTTTCAAAAAAATATAAAATTTAGAATATATTAATGTATTTCATATTATATTATATATGTAACACCCCACAAAATATAACTTTTATTTAAACAAGTAAAATAACATAATCATGTATATCTTACAATAATTCATAGTTAATAGGCATCAAAATATATAATTATGTTAAACTGCAATTTTAAAACATGTTTATAAAATCATATACAAGTTTTTAAAATAAAACATATTCCTGTCAACATTACTTAGCTTAAGTAGTCTTCCAAAAATCCATCTGTTGTAGCACCATCTACTCCCGTATCGAAACATGATCATCACATTTAGATATCAAAACACAAGCACAATCAGATAAAGGGTAAACTAACCAATTTTCAATTTTAAGTAATTTAAAATCATTTAGAATAATGTATAAAGATTAAACACAACATAAACGCCTCAGGACCAGTCATCTTAGTCAATTAAATGTAATTATTTCAATTATAAGATACTGACACACTACGGATGACACACTATTGACTTTACTCTATTTCTGAAAGACTCGTATATTAAATAGATCTCGATATATGCACTTGTCATACATATCTAAGCTGTGAACTCACACAACCTCAAAACAAATGAATCATCAATCATGTATGACAGGGTTAGTCCCCCTGAGACTTTTCTGACCAACTATGTTTCAAGCTGCAGCTACCCAGTTTAGACCTAGTAATGATCATGTATTTGATTCCTATTAGTAGTAGAGTCATGATATTAATCGTTATTCATCATATTCTTGGACAATGCACTTCCTAATTAACCCAAACACGAGTGTTTTCTTTTCTAAACACACTATGTCTAGGCTTTGACCAACTTCATCAATACTCTATCAATATCATATCATAACATATCTATACTCATGTATTCATTTACTTTTCAATCTCAATCTAAAAAATGACAGAAATCGCTAAATCATCAATACTATTAGATTTGAATTTTCTAATTAATCTATTTTAATAAATCTATATACATTGGATTGCAAAAGAATCAAACCAACAAAACCGAAAGTCCAAAAGAAGTTTTTTTTCTTTTTTTCATTTTCGCTTGAGCGAAAATTCGTCAGAGTGAAAATCTCCCCTCGCCCGAGAGAAAACTTTCTCGCTTGAACGAAAATAGTCCAAAGAGTACTCCTGATCTAGGGCCATTTTTGGCTAGGCGAAGGATTTCTCGCTTTGGCGAAAACAGTCTAGAGAGTACACTTGTTCCAGGGAGTGACTACCTTTTCGCCTAGGCGAAATTGAACCCGAGAGCACCTCTCAGAATTCCAAAGTGAACTCGCCTGGGCGAAATTGCCTAGAATAGACAAAAAATGCAGAAAAAACCAACAATATCCACCATCTCAGAGCTACCATGCATGCCTCAAATGGCTAAATTGGGCGAAATTCAACCCACATACACGATGAATGATCTACCCTGGCACAGAATATCTATTCAACAAATCAGCATACCATCAATTTTCACATAACCACATCATACATACAAGAACAGAAATCAATCAGAAAAATTAAATCTCAACTTCAGACTTACAAAGAATTTCACATATGCATTTCACACACCATAAACCTATCAAATCCTAACCGCCAATTACACCCAAGTCAGACAAAACTGTAGATAAGTTTTCCTTACCTTAATCACAACGGCTCTTTAAGAGCTTTCCTTACCTTAATCAAAATCCAAGTTCTCTCTTAAACTGTTACAACCACAAAGTAAACCAATAATACCTCCAACTATTAACACGTGTATTAAAACTTGGAAGTACAAAAAGAGTGGAGATAGAAGACATCTCTACAATCTTTGCAGTAAAATAAAAACATATATATATATATATATATATATATATATATATATATATATATATATATATATATATATATATATATATATATATATATATAAAGATTTACTGATTGTGGTTGAGTTTAAAAGAGATTTTTAACACATTTTTTTAATATATATCCTAACTATTAAGGGAACTGAAGGGAAGAAGTTATTTATTTGAATGTGTCATAAATTTTTATTTATGTACTCTAATAAATATTCTAATGACACTAATTAGTTAGATAATTTTATTATTGATTGAAATTGATAAAAATAAATAAATTAATTTGAGACTCCTACTTTTTTATAATTTTGAAAACTTTCCAACCAATGATAAAAAGAGAAGAAAATGTGTTGTTAATTAATTTTCTCGACTTATTTCTAACAACTAATGTATATTTAATTAATTGTTAATAAAATTCAAAGGATACTATAGTAGCTGTAAAAGGTATAATTTATAGCTAAAAGTATTACACAATTTTAACCTTAAAAAGATGAGAAGCATCTTAGAAAATGCATCTAACATTTCCTATTACAATATAATAAAAATTAAATAGTATGGAAATTTAACAGTTATTGGAACCAAGTGCCTCTCATAACCTGACATACTAATTCTATTGCAGAGTTTGTGGTGATTGGTGAGGTGCAAGTTCCTAATTGTACGTGATTTCTTGGGTTAACTAAGTCATGAAGAGAAAAAACAATCATGCAAGGTACAGTGTGTGCTAATTCCCAGTTCACTTCTACTTCCTTCGATGAAATTCCCTGTTACATACAACTTTACATCTAGCTAATAACTACGACACGTCACTGTCTCCTGAGTTCAGTAAAAATAAAATAATGGTTTCTCTATTCTTAATAGGACAGTAGTAATTTAACACTACCAAATAAAAAATTAGGTAAAGAGATAATAAATTATAAAAAATAAATAATAACATTTTATATTTATAAAATCAATGTAACTCATAATACTTTTCTTTCTAATCTTTTTATATAATTACATTAGTATATAATATATTATGTTTTCTAGTCGTGCTCATATACCAACTATGAAATACATAGTCTAAATGAAACAAAAAAAAGTGTGTCAGACAATTATTATCACAACTGGTGTAATTATTTGGTCCGTTTCTTTTATTGCAGATTCAGTGAAGACATTAGTTGTGCAAGTTGGGTGATACTGGTTTGGTGTCTGTGGCGAATGTGTTTGGCGCGTTATAAATAGTTGATGGGATACTTGTTTGGTGTTTGTGACCAATGTACTCGCTTTGATAGATAGTAGATGCTGTTGTAAATAATGGAAAAGAGTAAGAATCAGTTACGAAATAGGTAAAGTCTGTATACACACTGTCATATTTCCAATTTTATTTTAATAAGAGATAAATTAGTTTATAATATTTTTGACAAAATATTATATTTTTAAAAAAGTATACATATAATTTCTTTAAAAATATAATTTATTATTTTTTTATAATTTTGTATGTTCATTTATAAAACCGACAAATTAAATAAAATAAATATTTTATTATTTAAAAGTTATAAAGTTCATATATAATATATAACAAATTCAATTCTTATTTTCCTAAAATATATATCTGTGGTCAGTCTGTCATGTTCGGTAGATGCGGTTACAAATGCTGAAAGAGTAAGGAGAGTTTTTTTAAGTTAAAAACAAGGAATGTATACATATTATCATTTCTAAACTTTTAAACTATAAATTCTAATCTTTAAATCTTAAACTTTAAATTTTTATTTTGATTAGAGATAAATTAGTTTATAATATTTTTTAAAAATAGTATAATTTTAGAAATATACATAATTTTTAAAATTATATATAATCTTATAAAAGATATAATTTTACTTTTTATAATTTTATAAGTTTATTTATAAAACAAAAAAAAAACTAAACAAAATAAATATTTTATTATTTAAAAGTTATAAAGTTCATACATAATATATAAAAAATACATTTTTTTTTTCTAAAATATATTCTTTTAGACTTTAGTAAGTACTTGCCTTTTTCTAAATTTTTGAGATTATTTATTTTCTTTATATGATCAAAGTACACAATTTAAAAGGTGACAGAAGTTTAAATAAATCAAATTTTGAATTTTAATAAATGTTTCTTTTCCCTCAATTTTCGATCTTGTATTTCTAATTTTTTTCTGGATAAACTTTTTATTAACATATTTCATTATTATTTAATTATAATATTTTATTTACATACAAATTTATATATGAATTATTTATATACAGATTTGTAATTTTATTTTTAAATTTGAAATAATTAATTGAACATTAATTACGTACAAATTTGTTCGTATGTAATATTATATATAGATGAACTTTATATATGAAACGGGTCTAGCCATTATATAAAGATTACATATAAATTATTCTGTAGATAATTTATATATTTAAAATTATATACATATGATTTTTTTATTGTACCGTAATGACCATTTCAATATAAATTTGAAATATTACATACAGAACTTATAGTTGATAAAATGGATTTTTCTTTTTTGTAATAATTAATACTGTATGAAATTCGTTAGTAATGGTCATTTACATATAAATTTTAAACATTACATACATACTTTTTAGTGGATAAGATGAATAGATTTTGTAGTCATTAATCCTGTCAAGTTAGTTCTTATCTTGATTAAAAACTAATTTAATTATCTACAACATTTATCTTGACCATTTTTTATAATTTAATATAAAATCATACATAAATGGTATCTAATTTAGTCATTTCTTTATGCTGAGAATCCTTACTACAAGAGTTAATATTAGTGAGTCTTCTCTCTCCAGATGAATCTTTAATTTTTTTTTTGTCTATATCAACAAGCCTTTTAATCCTTTGTCTAATACAAAATGTCTAAGCCTTCTAATCCTTTGTTGACTCAATAATATAATCTTGGACTAACATATAAGCTAAATATCTATATCGGAAAGTTTTACACACCTATATAGACTTAATAACATCTTTGTGAAATAATCTTTAGAAGAAATATTTATATTAAGAGTCTCCCACGCTTTTATAGATTGAGTTTCAATCCTGTGAGAAAATCTCTTATGATAAACAAGAAATTGAGGAAAAAGCTAAACACAATAGCATAACAATTTTAAGATTAACTTAACATTAAGATTAACTTAACATTAAGATTAACTTAACATTCAAATTCTAATCATAAACATCCCAAAATCAAATTAAAACTCCCAAACTCTGTGTATGTTAAACTTGAAAAGGAAGAAGAAAAAGAAGAATTTAGTTAGAGGAAAAAGTCATGAAATACTGACAGTCTACATCATCACTTTCCAATCTTACATGCTTAAATAAAAAAAATGTATAAAACTTGGGAAGAATGAAGGGTAAGGGAGGGAGATGGAGAATGAGAAGGAGTGATTGTTTTGTTTTATTTTGAAAAAGTCTCATGAATTCTAAACCAAATTCTGTCATCTCTTTATTTTTTTTAAAAATAAAAAATTATTTAAACCCATTTAAAGGCTGACGAGCTTTTCAATATATTCATTAATTTTCTATTTTCATGTTTAATTATAGATATATCTTGAAGGCATACTTAAATAAATTAGAGTTTAAATATTAATTAAATTTAATTATTACCTTTTAAAATCATTTTACATAACACTTACAAAAGCCAAAGTTTTTATGCTTCTTTTGATTTAGTTGTTTGAACTGATAGAAAGAGAGTGAAAAATATCTGTAAAATTTATAATAGATGTGATTACCGTAATAGAATAATTTTTTATATATTTATAATTAAAACAATTTGATATAAAAATAAATTTTCAAAAATAATTTAATATAAAAAAATTAAATTAAGTTTTAAAATATTTTTAAAATAATTATTTTAAAAAGTTTGATATAAATATAATTTTTAAAATAGAAATTATAATCAAATTTCAAATTAAAATAAAAAAAATTATATATCAAAATATAAATATGTTGAAATAAATTACTCTGTGAATATATAAATATAAATATAAATTACTTTATGAATATACTATAATAATATATGTTAATAAAATATTAAATTAAACTGTTTTAGTTATTTATTATTTTAATGTTTTATATTTTAATTGTTTTTTATGATACAAAAATACGAATTAATAGAATATTAAATTATTTTAATTATCTACTCTATTATAACAAAAAATAATAAATAATATATATATGTACCTAAATAATAAAAGTAATTGATTATGATTTTATAATCCATAATCAATTATATATACTATTTTTTCGTAAATCAATTTATTTTAAAAACTTTCAAATCTAAAACGTGTATTTCATTTTCGTTTTTCACATATATCCGAACAAAAACTTAATATATATAATGGGGACTCAAGACTTTATAAGAGGCTTAAAGCGAATTAAAATAATAAGATTTTTTAAATTAATAAAATAATTAAAATTATGATATTTTTATTTAAAATTTAGTTTTGGAGTTTTTTTATGCAAAATTATCTATTAAATTATCATAATTAATTTTATTTAAAATATTTTTTTAATAGAAAATAAAGTTAATTCGTTTAATATTTGTTGAGTCATTGTTGATCTTAAATAAAATTTTATTAGTTTAAATTTTTAAAAACTTCTTTCAACTTAAGCAACTGATCTTGAAATTATTAACATTATTTTATATGCTATATATGCATTTAATAAATAATTTATTATTTTTATATAATTAAGAATGTCAATTGATTTATTATTTTCCAATCCTATAATATCCTTTAAGATATTTGATTCTGAAAATAAATCTAAGCCATCAAGATCCAATAAATTATCATGTTTCAAATATTTTTCAAGGTTTAAGCATTTTTCTTTCAAAAGTATACAACTCAATTACTTTAATTTTTTAATACTAAATAAAAAATCAAAAATATATTTATATATTTTAAATTGTTTAAATCTATTTGGAGTGTGATAATTGCTTTATCTACAATATATAAAAAATAATCAATTCTAAATTACTCTTGAGGCGATTTCATAACTTCATCCTCAATATCTTCATATATTTTAAATTGTTTAAATCTATTTGAAATGTGGTAATTACTTTATCTATAATATATAAAAAAATTCAATTTAAATAACTGTTATACCAAAGGCAATATGATCTTACATTGGCAAGTCACTGGAATTGTTACTTGGTATGATTTCAAATTAAAGACAATCATTTCTCTCTTTTTATCGTGTCTTGTTTAATTTTGCACAATTGTAAGTTTTTCTTGTTTCTTCGTTGATTGAGATTATTGATTCATGTGAAGTTTTAACCGTGTTATGTTTTAAATCTTGAAATCATGTTAATGTTAATTTGTAAATAGAAAAGTTACAAGATGAACAAAGAATATGAATTTGTGAGTAAAGAAGGTATAGAGTGGTCAAAATTTGTGAACAGAGAAGTTGTTGGGTTTCAATTGGGAGTAAAGGAGTGAATGATAATTTTAGGTTTTAAATTTAATTTTAAAGGTAAATTTGACTTTTTATGTATGCTATGGAGGAAGAAGCTCTATTGTTTTGAGTGGTTAAGAAGGGTTGTTGCATTCTGCAACCTTATATTTTAAACTTGCATTAAATGGAGGAGGTGGTGAAATGATGAAACTACTATAGATATTGTTATCTATCACTTATGCTGGTACACATTAAATTATTTTTATAACGTTTATACTAAATTATATTATCTAAATTTTGTTTGGGAATATTCCAAACCCTAACCTAAACTCAAAATCTCTATTGACTTTTATTATGAAATCCTCCATTAGTTTAATATCTAATACTCAATTAATTTAACTTCTTGACCATCACATCTAACATTTAGATTCTTTTTTTATTCAAAATGTTTTTAACCAGATTATCCTTTCATAGATGATAAGCCAAAATGTGGGTTCACAGATATCCCATCCTACTCCACAGAATAATTCAAATATTCCTCTAAATAGAATTTCTGGATTGAAGAGATTGGCAGGAATAGTCTTGTATCTCATGGTTTCATGAAGGAAATAGAAATACTTGACATAATTGAGAATGGCAGCAGGAAACGAAAGGTTGATATAATATTAGTTTAGTGTTTGTGACCAATGTGCTTGTCGTCTTAATAATTGGTGTGATCTCAGTCTGATGTTTGTGACCAATGTGCTTGGCAAGTTCATAGTTGGTCTGATTTTTCTGCCATGTTTGTAGCCAATGTACTTCACGTGTGTTGTAAACGATGAAAAGACGTGTGTTGTAAATGATGAAAAAAAAAAGTAAGGAAAGATTTTTTAAGAAACAGGAAATGTATGGTATACAGAGTCTAAAATTTTATATTTACTATAGATAAATTAGTTTATAATATTCTTGACAAAATAGTTTAATTTTTAAAAAGGTATATATATATATATATATATATATATATATATATATATATATATATATATATATATATAATCCCATAAAAGATATAATTTATTATTGTTATAATTTTGTACGTTCATTTATAAAACAGAAAAATTAAATAAAGTAAATATTTTATCATTTTAAAAGTTATAAAGTTCATAAAATATAGCAAAGTCAGTTTTTATTTTTCTAAAATATCTTTTTCTTTAACTTTAATAACTACTGAATTTAATAAAGGAAATGAATAAAAGTAAATATTATTTAATAAAATTAAATAAATAAAAAAGATAACAGAAATGTCACTTAATAGTAGCAATTATAATTATTATTATTTATTGAAAAAAATCTTAATTAATTATATTATTGATTTTTAAACATATTCTTTTATCTTTGTATCATATAATTCATTATTTTTCTATTTAAACTTTGCTTTGATATTATTATAAAAGTTGACATCTCAACTGATATTCCAAAGTTTAACCATCATATATTATCACATAAATAATTACATTAAAAAAGAGAAAAAATATAAAAATGAATTAAATTCATTCTTAAAAAGCAGAATCCAATCTTCTAACAAAAGCGTTGTACCAAATGAAAATCAGAATGTTAATATCCATTAAACACTATACCAAATAAAACAAAGTAAAAACATCAAACAAAAGTAAACTTCAGTTTATTTTCCAAAATTAATAAAACTATTTGCACAATTATTATAACAGAATATGTATAATTAATCCATTATACTACAAACATAATTAATTAATTAATTATATAATAATCAATACAAATTCCATCTCTTTCTCTTATTAGGTAAAAAGTATTGTATATCTCCATTGTTAAGCTTTCTTTTATTTTTGGTAGATTCAAACTAGTACGATCTCCTTGTTTCTTTTCTTTCCCGATTTGGGCACTTTAATTTATAACAACACAAACATGAATGCTTCCTTAAGAACTAAGTGACCAAATGAAAGTTACTACTTTCCATCATATATGTTTAAAAGGGATTCTTAACAAATATTTTTAATATAATGATTAAGGAATTAAAGGGAAGAAGTTAATTGTTTGAATATGTTATAAGCTTTTATTTATGTATTCTAACTTTTTTTTTTAATAAATATTCTAAGAGCATAGTTAGTCAGATAATTTTATTATTGATTGAAATTTATCAAAATACATAAACCTAAACCTGAGACTCGTACTTTTCTATAATTTTGAAAAATTTTCAACCAATAATAAAGAGAAAAAAAATGTGTTGTTAATTATTTTTCTCCACTCTACTCAGAGTATCTGTAATTAAATTTTTATAAAAATTTTCATAAAAAGTATAATTTACAGCTAAAAAGTATTACACAATTCTCACCTTAAAAAATGAAAAAGCTTCCAAAATGCATATAACATTTTTTGTTACACTATAATAAAGAATTAAATAGTTTTGGACATCAGAAAAACAGCATTTGGCCAAAATTTGATTACCAACAATGTTAGTATAAAAAATTAACAATTATTGAAATGAAGTGACTCTTAGTATGACATACTAACTCCATTGCAGAGTTTGTGGTGATTGATGAGATGCAGGATCCCAATTGTACGTGATTTCTTGATTAACTAAGTCATGAAATCATGCAAGTACTAGTGTGTGCTAATTCCAAACTCACTTCTACCTCCTTCCATCAACTTCACTGTTACATTAAGCTCCACATCTACCTAATAGCTATGAGATGTCACTGTTTCCTAAGTTCAATAATACAAATAAAATAACGGTTTCTCTTGTATAAGGTAATTGAACACACAAGTTAGTTATGGGTTTGTTTAAGCAAGAAAAGAAGAAATAGAGAAAAAAGAAGCGACTCAACCAAAAATTAGGTATAGAACAAAACATTTAAATAAAGAGAAAATAATTATAAATAATAAAAATATCACTTTATATTTATAAAATTAATGTAACTCATTACATTTTTTTTAATTTTTTATATAATTAATTATATATCAGTATATTATATGTTATGTTTCTGGTCGTGGCCATATACCAAACCATAAAATATGTAGTTTAGATGAAACCAAAAAACTGTGTCAGGCAATCAGTGGATTGGAATTTAAATATTATTTCTTACAATTGATTTAATTATTTTGGTCAGTTTCTTCTATTGCAGATTCAGCCAAAATTAGTTGTAATTGTGGTTGTGCAGAGGAGTGATGTGATACTAATTCGGTGCTTGTGGTGAATGTGATTGGCAAGTTCATATAGTGGTATGGTGTTTGTGGCCAATGAACTTGGCGTGTTCATAGTTGGTGGATGGTGTTGCAGATGATGGAAAAGAATAAGGAAGAGTTTTTTAAATTAGGGAACAGGAATTGTCTTGGTATATACAGTATCATATCTAAATTTTTTATTTTGGACAGACATCAATTAGTTTATAATATTTCACAAAATAGTATAATTTTTTAAAATAATATATATAATCTCATAAAAGATATAATGTATTACCTTTATAATTTTATACGTTCATTTATAAAACGGACAAATTAAATAAGTAAATATTTTATTATTTAAAATTTTTAAAGTTCATACATAGTATATAACAAATTCAATTTTTATTTTTCTAAAATATCTTTTTCTCAACAAATTTAGTAACTACTGAATTCTTTTCTAAATTTTTAGATTATTTATTTTTCTTTTATATGATCAAAGTACACAGTATAAAAGGTCACAAGGTTTAAATCAATAAAATTTTGGATTTTAATAAATGTTTTCTTATTTGTGATTAACATATTTTATTATTTAATTTAATATTTTATTTACATATAAATTTATATATGTATTATTTATACACAGATTTGTAATTTCTTAAATTTGAAATAGTTAGTTAGAAATTAATTACTTCCAAAATATGTGAGTAAAGAGAAAATAAATTATAAATAATAAAAATATACCATTTTATATTTATAAAATCAATATAACTTATTACACTATTCTTTATATAATATAATGTATTATATTATATACCAGTATATAATATATTATGTTCCTACTGGTAGTCATCAATATGTAGATGAAATCTGTCGGGCAACCAGTTCATTGGGTTTAAACATTATTTCTGACAACTGATTTAATTATTTGGTCTGTTTCTGTTGGTTCAATTGTTTGGTCTGTTTCTTTTATTGTACATTCACCCAAAATTAGTTTTAGTTGTCATTGTGGAGAACATTGCAAGCTGTGTGATACTGTTTGGTGTTTGTGACCAATGTGTTTAGCGTGTGTAACACGTTCAGAGTTTGTGGGATCTTACTTAGTTTGGTGTTTTTAGTTTGTGTGATCTTAGTTAGTTTGGTGTCTTTTGTTTTGTGACTATAATGTTGGTGTTTTTTTTTTCTTTTGAACACAAAAAAAAATAAATGAACAAAAAGAAGCATTTTAAAGATGCTACAACCTTTATCTATAATACTGAATTAAGAATCAAGTGTTAAAAAAAATCTAAATACCTTTTTACATATATTTAGACACTTCTTTTGAGAACATAAAAAAAATACGAGAAGACATAAATAAATACAATCCATACAAGAAACTAAACCACCCGAGAATAACATGAACAAAATACCTCCTACGAAACTATAACATCTGGTTAATTGAGCAAGGTCGCAACACCCTTACCACTATACCCTGCAAAACCTGACCACTCCCAAACTATCAATTATAAATCCCACCTTGCAACATGAAATGCTAGGCCAGTGAAAGTAGGCACATCACCCGAGATAAGTGTCAATCCGAGTAAGAAAGAATGATTCTCTTCAACTTAAACTTAATCCAAAGCTAACCCTTTAGCTGAGCTAGACTAAAAGTTTCCTCAGCATCCACAAGCCCACCTTTAAATACCACCTTATTTCTATGATTCCATATATCTGAAACAGTAGCCACCTACATCCCTTTCCACGCTCTATTAACACCCTGCCTTTGACTCAATAGACAGAAGCTCTAGAAATTAACAAGTATAGACTCATGTCTAACAGCCACAATCCCAACCCACCTGTCACACATATCCCATACTTGTCGTGCCACTTTACAAGTATTGAACAAATGTTTAGCAATTTCTGCATGTCCTAGGCACAATGGACATTGCACATTCCCTACCTGAACACCCCTTCTGGCTAAGTTGGATCTAGTTGGCAACCTATCCAAAAGTCACCTCCATGCACACACTATCGCTGAAGGAGCAACTTTTAAAGACCATAATGTCTGAAAAGTATCTGAAGTCTGCATTAGATCCTCACAATTCAAAATACTGTATCCAGACTTAACTGTATATTCTTGAAGATCCTCACCCACCCACACCAACCTGTCTTGACCCCTCACCTCCCACTTGACTTTAGAGATCATGCCTATCATTTGTTCTTCTAAGTTCTTTTCCCATTCGAACATCTCCCTACGCTAGCTGAGATTCCAAGATATACAGCTAGAAAGACCTATTATCCTCCCATACTGCAAAATCTCCTACCAAACTATCTTTATGGTGAGAAATTGAATATAGCCTTCGAAAATTTTCTTTCAGTGCTTGACCATCTACCCACCTATCTTCCCAAAATTTAGCACACCTCCCATCTCCAACACTCCACTGAACTCTAATGTCAAACCAATTCCCTTGTAGACCGTTACCACAAACCTTGTTCAAATCCTTCCACCACAAATACTCCTTTCTGAGACCTAAAGTGTCACCCATATTCCTCCAATTGCCATACTTGGCTTCTAAAATATCTCTCCACAAGCCCTCCTTCACACCCCCAACCGCCATTTTCACTTAGCTAGTAATGCATCATTAAAACAGTCAATATTCTTAATACCCAAACCACCAACTTCTGGACTACAAATCGACTTCTATTTCACCTAGACAATCTTTTTACTTTCATAACCCAATCCCAGAGGAACTTAGCTTGGATACGTCTAATCTGGTTATAAACACTGACTGGTGCTTGAAGAAGGAAAAATAAAACAAGGGTAAAACAATTTATATATATCATATCTAAATCTTATTGAAGAAGGAAAAATAAAACAAGGGTAAAACAATTTATATATATCATATCTAAATCTTATTTTAGTGAGATAAATTAGTTTATATATTTTTGACAAAATAGTTTAATTTTTAAAATGATATATATAATCTCATAAAATATATAATTTATTATTTTTTATAGTTTTATGAGTTGATTTATAAAACGGACAAATTAAATAAAGTAAATATTTTATTATTTAAAAGTTATATATAGCAAATTCAGTTCTTGTTTTTCTAAAATATTTATTTTCTTTAACTTTAGTAACTACTGACTTTAACAAATTTCTTCCTGGAGGCCATATAGGAATCATGAAATATGTATTTAAATGGGAAAAAATGTGTCAGGTAATAAATGAATTGGGGTTTAAATATTATTTCTCACAACTGGTTTGATAATTTGGTTTTATTTTATTGCAGATTCAAGCAAAATTAGTTTTAGTTGAGATTGTGTAGAACACTGCAAGTTGGTCTGATCTACTGTAGTGTCTGTGACCAATGTGTTTGGCATGTTTGGCACGATCATAGTTGGTGTGTGCTGGTGTGATATAGTATGGTGTTTGTGGCTTGACGCGTGTGGTGGATGTTGTTATAAATGATAGGAAAAAATAAGAAAAGAAAAAAATGTTTGATATTATCTAAATTTTTATTTTGACTAGAAATAAATTATTTTATAATATTTTTCACAAAATATGTTAATTTTTTAAAAAGGTATATATAATCTCATAAAAGATGTAATTTATGATTTTGTACGTTCATTTATAAAACAGATATATTAAATAAAATAAATATTTTATTATTTGAAAGTTATTAAGTTCATATATAATATATAGCAAATTCAGTTATTATTTTTCTAAAATATTTTTTCTTTAACTTTAAGTTATACTGACTTCTTTATAGATTTTTGAAATTATTTATTTTTCTTTATATGATCAAGTACACAATTTAAAAGGTGACAAAAGTTTAAATGAATCAAAATTTCGATTTTAAATATTTTTTTCTTTTACCTCAAATTTTCAGTCTCTAGTTTGTTTAGTGTGAATGAGTTTTTATCTCTTTATAAATATAAAAAAATTATATATCAAAATATAAATATATTAAAATAAATTACTTTATGAATATACAAATATAAATTAATTTATTTTTTATTTTAATTATTTATTTTATTATACTATAATAATATATTAATAAAATATTAAATTAACCAGTTTTATTTTTTATTTTAATTTTTATATTTTAATTATTTTTTATGATAAAAAACATGAATTAATAAAATATTAAATTATTTTAATTATATTTTTATTATAAAAATAAAAAATAATCCATATATACACATAAATAATAAAAGTACTTTATTATAGTTTTAAATATATTCATTTATGATTTTATAGAGCATAATCAATTATGTATACTTTTTCTTAAATGAATTTATTTTATTATGAAATTTTTCAAATCTAAAAAGGGTATCATTATTTCGTTAGAAAAATATTAATTTGGCATTATTGTCTGAGAAAATATTTGTTTGACACTGTTTTATATTAATAAAATAATAATATTTTATAATGTTAAATGGTGTGTAAAATATAAATAATAGTGTTAAAGTATCATCAAATTTTTTGAAGATCCTTTTAAATATATGAGTGACTTTTTAAACTTGCCACCGGAGGAAAGTCTTCTATTGACAATTGTTTTGTGCAGTCTCCTAATTTTAATCTACACCTCACAACTTTTCTAATTGATTTTCACATTATTTGATTTAGAAATTTTGTTGAAACACACTTTTTGAAAATTCATTAAATTTTTCTTTTCAGAATATTATAAGATATTTGAAACAAGATTTTCATAATAAAATTTTTAAAATATATAAAATACATCATGAAACAAGTTTTCTAATACAGAATTTTCAGAATAAGTCTTTTAAAATATATATCTTTTGCAATGTGTTTTTAGAATAAAACTTTTAAAATAAACTTTTTAAAACTCATTGAAAACACCTTTTCGGAACATATTGAGTAAAGCTTTATAAACTCATTTTCTTCTCTCTTTTTTTATAACAGTAATGACAATAAAAATAATAATAACAATGATAATAGAACACAGTGAGAAAAGGAGCAGACAAGATAATTCATTTGTTTCATCAAATTTTAAGGATGTATGTTAAGAAGATGTGAAATGCAGGAAGTAATTGCCTCAATGGCTGTATAGCAATGATGTTGCTTGGTAGCAATTGTTTGAGTGGCTAAGGAGAACTCTTGCATTCTTTATCCTTATGTTTTAACATGCATCCAATGGAAGTGGTGAAATGATGAAACTCTCCCTGATAAAATACATTTTGGTTCGGATAATTTGTTGTGTATTTTGGATCTGAAAAATATATTCTGAAATATATATCCAGAATGTAATGCATTTTAAATTATACATTTCGAAATATATTTCTAGATCTATATATATTGTTTACAAAATTATATACAAGTTTTTAACATAAAACATTATTCCTATCAGCATTACTTACTTAGCTTAAGTGGTCTTCCAAAATTTCATCTATTGTAGCATCATCTGCTCTTGTGTCGAAACATGATCATCACATGTAGATATCAAAACACAAGCATAACTAGATAAAGGGTAAGCTAACCAATTTTCAATTTTAAGTAATTCAAAATTTTTTAGAACAATGTACAAAGATTAATACAACATAAACGCCTTCAGGATCATTCATCTCAGTCAATTAAATGTAATTATTTCAATTATAAGATACTGACACACTACGAATGACACACTACGAACTTTACTCTACTTTGGAAGAGTCGTACATTGAATAGATTCCAAGATATGCACTTGTCATAAATCTCTAAGTTGTGACAGGATTAGTCCCCCTGAGACTTTTTTGACCAACTATGTTTCAAGCTGCAATCACCCACTTTAGACCTTGTAATTGATAAGTACCAATTTTGAGTGTTTTTATACATGAAAAATATTGAGTACTAGTGGGTTTAAGTGTTATTTAAAATAGTAATTACTCTTAATTTTAGAGATTTTGGATTTAAATTTATGTTTTGAGTCCTGAGTTAAAGGAAATCATTTAATCTCAATTATTGTGAAATTTCAGGTATAAAAGAATAAAGGAAATGATAGATTGGAATATTCATGAAGAAAAGAAATAAAAAGTTTAAAATAGAAAAAAACCCAAGAGAAAAGCCACTTAACCTAGGCCCAAAACCAAGTTTAAAATGAGATTTTTAGGGTTTTGGGAGGCATCAAGACCTAGAGGACGGAGGCGAACAGCTAGAATCAAGATTTTCTTCTTCTCTTGCAATCTTCCTTTCATTGGATTGTAATGCCTACCATGGGTAGCTAATTCTTCATCTTTGGGATTGAATGTAATATTTTGAACTCATTCATATTTTGGTGATTTTTATATATAATATTCAGTTTCTACTCAATTGGTATTTTCATCTTGTGCTTAATGCTATATTTTATCTAATCAATAGAGTCTTGATTTTGATTCTTAAATTTAACTGGGAAGTACTTTTGAGTTTCTGACCTAGATGAAAATACTCAGTATATTGGAATACTAGGGATAGGTTTCGATGGATTGATTGTGTATAATGTTGGGTAATTTACTAAATAGTTGAGGGATCAGTGTTTAGGAAATTTCCTTATGAATTTCATATCAGAGAAATCGGTGTGAATGATTTTTATATGTGCATCAATTGTGAGTAGTTACGGAGATATTGTATGTTTTTATCAAATCCAAAATATGAATGAAGGAGATAGATGAAGTTCAATCCTAGAGTCCTTCTGGATATTGCAAACTCCTTTTTATAATTGTTATTTATTTTTAATTGTTCTTTTATGTTTCTTGACTCAAATTATTATCAAATCATCTTGAAACATTTATTTTCTTAGTGAGTCGTGAATTTAAAATCTAAAACAGAATTGTTCCTTGAGAAATCGACATATTTACTTAACTCACTATATTACTTGTGACTCGGTACACTTGCCGAATAAAGTCTTAACAGTAATGATCATCTATTTGATTCCTATTACTAGTAGAGTCAGGATATTAATCGTTATTGATCGGATTCTTGGACAATGCACTTCCTAATTAACCCAAACACGGGTGTTTTCTTTCCTAAACACACTATGTCTAGGCTTTGACCAACTTCATCAATACTCTATCAATATCATATCATAACATATCTATACTCATGTATTCATTCACTTTTCAATCTCAATCTAAAAAATGAAAGAAATCGCTAAACCATCAATACTATTAGATTTAAATTTTCTAATTAATCTATTCTAATAAATCTATATACATTGCATTCCAAAAGAATCAAACAATCAAAACTCAAAGTCCAAAAGAATTTTTCTTTTCGCTTGAGCGAAAATAATTTTGTCACAGTGAAAATCTCCTCTTGCCCGAGAGAAAACTTTCTCACTTGAACGAAAATAGTCCAGAGAGTACTCCTGATCCAGGGCTATTTTCACCTGGGTAAAAATACCTCTTCGCCTAGGTGAATGATTTCTCGCCTTGGCGAAAACAGTCTAGAGAGTATACTTGCTCCAGGCCGAGACTACCTTTTCGCCTGGGCGAAATTGAACCCAAGAGCACCTCTCAGAATTCCAAGTGAACTCGCTTGGACGAGATTGCCTAGACTGGGCGAAAAATGCAGAAAAAACCAACAGTATCCATTACCTCAGAGCTACCATACATGTCTCAAATGGCGAAATTCGGCGAAATTCAACCCACATACACAATGAATGATCTATCCCGACACATAATATTTATTCAACAGAAAACTAAAAAATATCTAACAAATATTTTATCCATAATCCTAGCCGATCCCATTAGGTTTGGAATCATTTTCATTTATTTTCCACCAAATATTTCCATATGTAGCATTTGCATGGTACCTATGCAGTATAGAAATAAAGGAAATGAAAAACACGAAATGAATAAAAATAAATATTACTTAATAAAATTAAATAAATAAAAAAGATAACAGAAATATCACTTAATAGTAGCAATTATTATTATTATTTATTAAAAGATTCTTAATTAATTATATTCTTGATTTTTAAAACACATTCCTTTATTTGTATCATATAATTCATTATTTTTTATTTAAATTTTTACATAATATTATTATAAAAGTTGACATCTCAATTGATATCTCAAAGTTTAACCATCATATTCTATCACATAAAGAAATTACTTAAAAAAGAAAAAAAAATCAAAATGAATTAAATTCATGCTTAAAAAGATAGAATCAAATTTTCACCAACAAAACGCTGTACCAAATGAAAATCAGGATGTTGATATCCATTAAAAGCATCTAAAATAATAAAAAAGCAAAAACATCAAACAAAGTAAACTTCAGTTTATTTTCCAAAATTAATAAAACTATTTTCACAATTATTAGAACAGATATAGTATATTTTATTATACTTCAAACATAATTAATTATATAATATTCAATACAATTTCCATGTCTTTCTCTTATTAGGTAAAAGGTATTTTATGTCTACATTTTCCTCCATGGTTAAGCTTTCTTATTTTTGGTAGATTCAAACTAATACGATCTTTTTTTATTTTTCTTCCTGGATTTGCACACTTTAATTTATAACAAACACACGATCATGAATGCTTTCTTAAGACTAAGTGACCAAAGAAGGTCAGGTTATTTATTTCAATGTATAATAAGTTTTTATTTATGTACTCTAACTTTATATTTTTTATTTCTTAAATAAATATTTTAGTAGAACTAATTCATCAGATGGTTTTATTATTAATTGAAATGAATAAAAATACATAAAAGAGTCCTACCTTTTTATAATTTTAAAAAATTTCAACCAGTAATAAAGAGGAACAAATGTGTTGTTAACTAATTTTCTGGACTTTACTTATTTCTAACAACTAATGTATATTAATTGTTAAAATTATAAAATTAATTGTTAATAAGATTCAAATGGATACTATAATTTAGTATCTGTAAAAGGTATAATTTATAGGTAAAAGTATTACACAATTCTCACCTTAAAAAAGAATGAAAAGCATCTTAGAAAATGCATCTAACATTTCCTATTACAATATAATAAAGAACTAAATTAGTATGGAAAGTTAATAATTATTAGAATGAAGTGTCTCTCATAATATGACGTACAAATTCCTTTGCAGAGTTTGTGGTGATTGGTGAGTTATAGGTTTCTAATTGTACGGGATTTATTGGTTAACTAAGTCATGAAGAGAAGAGTACAAATAATTAATCATGCAAGATACCAGTGTCACCTAATTTCCAAGTCACTTCTACTTCCTTCTATCAATTTCACTGTTACATATAACAGCTTTATATCTAGCTAATAGCTATTTCATGTCACTGTCTCCTAAGTTCAGTGAAAATAAAATAATGGTTCTTTTTTTATAAGGTTAGTAATACAGTAATTTAACACACAAGTTAGTTATGGTTTTGTTTAAGGAAGAAAAGAAGAAATAAGAAAAAGAAGGAGCGACTCAAAAGAAAATTAGGTAAATAATAAGAAAGTATTTGAATAAAGAGAAAATAAATTATAAATAATAAAAAAAATATCATTTTATATTTATAAAATCATTATATTTAACACTATTTTCTATATAAAATAATATATTATATTATATATCAGTATTCCTACTCGTGCCCATATGTCAATAATGTATAATGTAATATGTATTTAGATGAAACCAAAACTGTGTCAAACAATCATTGGATTGGGGTTTAAATATTATTTATCAGAACTGGTTTAATTATTTGGTCTGTTTCTTTTACTGCAGATTCAGTCAAAATTAGTTTTAGTTATCATTCTGCAGAACATTGAAGGTTTATGTAATTAATATTAGTTTAGTCTGTGTGACGAATGTGCTTGGCGTGTTCATAATTGGTGTGATCTTAGTCTAGTGTTTGTGACCAATGTGCATGGTGTGTTCATATTTGGTGTATCTTAGTCTGATGTTTGTGACCAATGTGCTTGGCACGTTCATTGTGGTCTGATTTTAATGCTATGTTTATAGCCAATGTACGTTACGTGTGTTGTAAATGATGTAAAAACGTGTAAATGATGAAAAGACGTGTGTTGTAAATGATGAAAAAAATAAGTAAGGAAAGAGATTTTTTAAGAAACAGGAAATGTCCGTATATATAGAGTCTAAATTTTTATATTTACTATAGATAAATTAGTTAATAATATTTCTGACAAAATAGTTTAATTTTTAAAAAGGTACATATATAATCCCATAAAAGATATAATTTATTATTGTTATAATTTTGAACGTTCATTTATAAAATGGAAAAATTAAATAAAGTAAATATTTTATCATTTAAAAGTTATAAAGTTAATAAAATATAGCAAAGTCAGTTTTTATTTTTCTAAAATATCTTTTTCTTAATAAAAGTAAATATTATTTAATAAAATTAAATAAATAAAAAAGATAACAGAAATATCACTTAATAGTAGCAATTATAATTATTATTATTTATTGAAAAAATGTTAATTAATTATATTATTGATTTTTAAACATATTCTTTTATCTTTGTATCATATAATTCATTATTTTTCTATTTAAACTTTGATATTATTATAAAAGTTGAGATCTCAACTGATATTCCAAAGTTTAACCATCATATATTATCACATAAATAATTACATTAAAAAAGAAAAAAATATATAAAAATGAATTAAATTCATTCTTAAAAAGATAATCACATCTTCAACAAAAAGCACTGTACCAGATGAAAATCAGAATGTTGATATCCATTAAAAGCTATACCAACAAAGTAAAAACATCAAACAAAGTAAACTTTAGTTTATTTTCCAAAATTAATAAAACTATTTGCACAATTATTAGAACAGAATGTCGTATAATTAATCCATTATACTACAAACATAATTAATTAATTATATAATAATCAATACAAATTCCTTCTCTTTCTCTTTTTAGGTAAAAAGTATTGTATGTCTCCATTGTTAAGCTTTCTTTTATTTTTGATAGATTCAAACTAGTACGATCTCCTTGTTTCTTTTCTTCCCGATTTGGGCACTTTAATTTATAACAACACAAACATGAATGCTTTCTTAAGAACTAAGTGACCAAATGAAAGTTACTACTTTCCATCATATATGTTTAAAAGGGATTCTTAACACATATTTTTAATATAATGATTAAGGAATTAAAGGGAAGAAGTTAATTGTTTGAATATGTAATAAGCTTTTATTTATGTATTCTAACTTTTTTTTTAATAAATATTCTAAGAGCATAGTTAGTTAGATAATTTTATTATTGATTGAAATTTATCAAAATACATAAATCTGAGACTCGTACTTTTCTATAATTTTGAAAAATTTTCAACCAATAATAAAGAGAAAAAAATGTATTGTTAATTACTTTTCTCCACTCTACTTATTTTTAACAACTAATGTATATTTAATTAATTGGTAAGAAAGTTCAAACGAAGACTATATTCAGTATCTGTAATTAAATTTTTATAAAAATTTTCATAAAAAGTATAATTTACAGCTAAAAAGTATTATACAATTCTTACCTTAAAAAGATGCAAAACATCGAAAATGCATATAACATTTTCTATTACACTATAGTAAAGAATTCAATAGTTTTGGACATCAGAAAACAGCACGTAGTATGAAATTTGATTACCAACAATGTTAGTATGAAAAATTAGTGACTCTCATAGTATGACATACTAACTCCATTTGCAGAGTTCATGGTGATTGATGAGATGCAGGTTCGTAATTATACGTAATTTATTGATTAACTAAGTCATGAAATCATAAGGTACCAGTGTGTGCTAATTCCGAACTCACTTCTACCTCCTTTCATCAACAACTTCACTGTTACATACAGCTCCACATCTACCTAGCTATGAGATGTCACTGTCTCCTAATTTCAGTAAAAATAAAATAACGGTTTCTCAGTATAAGGTCTAGTATAGTAGTAATTGAACACACAATGTTATGGTTTTGTTTAGGCAAGAAAAGAAGAAATAGAGAAAGTAGAAACGAGTAAAAAAAATAGGTATAGAACAAAATATTTGAATAAAGAGAAAATAATTATAAATAATAAAAATATCATTTTATATTTATAAAATTAATGTAACTCATTACACCTTTGTTTTATTTCTTATATAATTGATTATACATCAGTAACCACCAAAAAAATATATAGTTTAGATAAAACCAAAGAACTGTGTCAGATAATGAGTGGATGGAATTTAAATATTATTTCTTACAATTGGTTTAATTATTTTCGTCAGTGCAGATTCAGCCAAAATTAGTTGTAATTGTGGTTGTGCATACATCAATTATTATTATTTTGGCCAGACATCAATTAGTTTATAATATTTCACAGTATATTACAATTTTTTAAAATAACATATATATAATCTCATAAAAGATATAATGCATTATTTTTATAATTTTATACGTTCATTTATAAAACGGACAAATTAAATAAGTAAATATTTTATTATTTAAAATTTATGAAGTTCATACATAATATATAACAAATTCAATTTTTATTTTTCTAAAATATATTTTTTTTCGACAAATTTAGTAACTACTTATTTCTTTTCTAAATTTTTAGATTATTTATTTTTCTTTATATGATCAAAGTACACAATATAAAAGGTTAACATATTTTATTATTATTTAATTATAATATTTTATTTACATATAAATTTATATATGTATTATTTATACACATATTTGTAATTTCATAAATTTGAAATAGTTAGTTAGACATTAATTACTTCCAAAATATGTGAATAAAGAGAAAAAAAATTATAAATAATAAAAAGATACCATTTTATATTTATAAAATCAATATAACTCATTACACTATTTTTTATATAATATAATATATTATATTATATATATTATATACCAGTATATAATATATAATATATTATGTTCCTACTGGTGAATATGTATTCAGATGAAATCTATTAGGCAATCAGTGGATTGGGGTTTAAACATTATTTATGACAACTGATTTAATTATTTGGTCTGTTTCTTTTATTGCAGATTCAGCCAAAATTAGTTTTAGTTGTCATTGTGCAGAAAATTGCAAGCTGGTGTGATAATGTTTGGTGTTTGTGACCAATGTGTTTAGCGTGTTCAGAGTTTGTGTGATCTTAGTTAGTTTGGTGTTTCTTGTTTGTGACTATAACTTTGGTGTGATCCTAATCTGGTGTTTCTAGCCAATATGCTCATTGCATATGGCTGCAGTCGTAAATAGAAAAGAGAAGAGAGTTTCCTTATGAAACTGGAAATATTTGGTAACACGTACCATGTCTAAATTTTATTTTGGCCATTGATAAATTAGTTTATATACTTTTGACAAAATAGTTTAATTTTTAAAATGATATATATAATCTTATAAAAGATATAATTTATTATCTTTTCTAGTTTTCTACGTTCATTTGTAAAACAGACAAATTAAATAAAATAAATATTTTATTTTTTAAAAGTTACAAAGTTCATACATAATATATAATAAAAAAGAAATAGAGGAAGTAACTCAAATAGATAATTAGGTAAATAATAGAAAAAAATATTTGAATAAAGAGAAAATAAATTATAAATAATAAAAAAAATATCATTTTATATTTATAAAATCAATATAATCACTACACTATTTTTTATATAATTTAATATATTATATTATACATACCAATAATAAAATATGCATTTAGATGAAACCAAAAATGTGTTTTAATTCTCATTGTGCAGAACACAGTAGTGTTTGTGGCCAATGTGCTTGGCGCGTGTGCGATATAGTGTGGTGGTTGTGGTCAATGTATACATAGATTTGTAATTTCTTAAATTTGAAATAGTTAGTTAGACATTAATTACATACAAATATGTTAATAAAGAGAAAATAAATTATAAATAATAAAAATTATCATTTTATATTTATAAAATTAATATAACTTATTACACTATTCTTTATATAATATAACCGGTATATAATATATTATGTTCTTACTGATTGGCATATACCAATCATGAATATGTATTCATATGAAAATGTGTCACGGGATAAGTGGATTTGGGTTTAAACATTATTTCTGATAACTGATTTAATTATTTGGTCTGTTTGTGCTAGTTTAATTGTTTGGTCTGTTTCTTTTATTGCAGATTCAGCCAAAATTAGTTTTAGTTGTCCTTGTGCAGAACATTGCAAGTTGGTGTGATCTTAGTTTGTGTGATAAATGTGCTTGAGCTTTCATAGTTTGTGTGATCTTAGTTTGATGTGTTTGTAATTAATGTTAGTGTGATCTTAGTACGGTGTTTTAGTGTACTTGATGAGAGTGTGGCTATTGTTGTAAATGGAAAATAGGAGAGTTTTATTTAAGAAAACAGGGAATGTCTTGTATACACGTATTATATCTAAATTTTATTTTGGTCAGAGATAAATTACTTTATATATTTTTGACAAAACAGTTTAGTTTTTAAAATGATATATATAATCTCATAAAATATATAATTTATTATTTTTTGTAGTTTTGTAGGTTGATTTATAAAACGGACAAATTAAATAAAGTAAATATTTTATTATTTAAAAGTTATATAACAAATTCAGTTTTTGTTTTTCTAAAATATCTTTTTTCTTTAACTTTAATAATGACGGACTTTTTTTTAGATTTTTGAAATGATTTATTTTTATTTACGTTATCAGAGTACACCATTAAGAGTTTAAATCAATCAAAATTTGGATTTTAACAAATTTTAACAAATTTGGATTTTAATAAATATAAAATTAATATAATTCATTACACTATTTTTTATATAATTTAATATATTATATTATATATCAGTATATAATATATTATGTTCTTCCTGGTGGCCATATACCAATCATGAAATATGTATTTAGATGGACAAAGAATGTGTCGGGCAATCAGTGAGTTGGGATTTAAATATTATTTCTCACAACTGGTTTAATCATTCGGTTTTCTTTTATTTCAGATTCGGCCAAAATCAGTTTTAGTTGTGATTGTGCATAACACTGCAAGTTAGTCTAATAATCTACTGTGGTGTTTGTGGCCACATTAACGATCATAGTTAGTGTGATCTAGTGTGGTGTTTGTGCCTTGACACGTGTGGTGCATCATGTTATAAATGATAGAAAAGAATAAGGAAAGCAAAAAATGTTTGATATTATTTAAATTTTTATTTTGGCTAGAAATAAATTAGTTTATAATATTTTTTACAAAATATGTTAATTTTTAAAAAGGTATATATAATCTCATAAAAGATATAATTTATGATTTTGTACGTTCATTTATAAAACGGACAAATTAAATAAAATAAATATTTTATTATTTGAAAGTTATTAAGTTCATATATAATATATAACAAATTCAGTTATTATTTTTCTAAAATGTCTTTTTCTTTAACTTTAGGTTTACTGACTTTATAAATTTTAATTTTTTTTCCTTTATATGATAAGTACACCATTTAAAAGGTGACAAAAGTTTAAATGAATCAAAATTTCAATTTTAAATATTTTTTTCTTTTAACTCAAATTTTCAGTCTCTAGTTTGTTTTGTTTGAATGAGTTTTTATCTCTTTATAAATATAAAAAAATTATATATCAAAATATAAATATATTGAAATAAATTACTTTATGAATATACAAATATAAATTAATTTATTTTTTATTTTTTATTTTAATTATTTATTTTATTATACTATAATAATATATATTAATAAAATATTAAATTAACCTGTTTTATTTTTTATTTTAATTTTTATATTTTAATTATTTTTTATGATACAAAAACATGAATTAATACAATATTAAATTATTTTAATTATCTTTTTTTATTATAAAAAATAAAAAATAATACATATATACACATAAATAATAAAAGTAATTTATTATAATTTTAAATATATTCAATTATGATTTTATAAAGCATAATCAATTAATCAATTATGTATACTTTCTCGTAAATCAATTTATTTTATTATGAAATTTTTCTGTGCATCGTTATTTCATTATAATATTGTTTCTCTCACATCTTGAAGATCCGTTTGCATATACACTGAGTGCGTATATCTAAACAAAGACTTCTTGAACTTGTGACGGGATGAAAGTCTTCAATTGACAATTTCCTGCAGTCCCTTAATTTCAATCTACACCTCACAACTTTTCTAATTGATTTTCAGATTATTTGTTTTGGAAATTTTGTTAAAACACACTTTTTGAAATTCATTAAATATAGATATATATATTTTAAGAATATGATAAGATATTTGAAACAAGATTTTCATAATAAAATTCTTGAAACAAGTTTTCTAGAATTTTCAGAATAAATCTTTTAAAATATATATCTTTTGCAATGTGTTTTTAGAATAAAATTTTTAAAATAAGCTTTTTAAAATACATTGAAAACACCTTTTCCGAACATATTGAGTAGAGCTTTACAAGCTTATTTTCTTCTGATTGTAACCTTCTCCTTCTCTAATTTTTTTTTATAACAGATGACAATAAAAATAATAATAACAATGATAATAGAATACCGTGAGAAAGGGGCAGACAAGATAATTCATTTGTTTCACCACCAAATTTTAAGCATGTACGTTAAGAAGATGTGAGATGCAGGAAGTAATTGCCTCAATGATGTTGTTTGGTAGCAATTGTTGGAGTGGCCAAGGAGGACTCTTGCATTCTTTACCCTTATGTTTTAACCTGCATTAATGGAGGTGGTGAAATGGTGAAACTATCCCTAATAAAATACATTTTGGTTCGACAATTTGTTATGTGTTTCTATATTTTGGATCTGAAAAATATATTCTGAAATATATAATCCAGAATCCAGAATGTAATGCATTTTAAATTACACATTTCGAAAATATCTTTTAGAAAAAATATATAATTTAGAATGTATTAATGTATTTCAGATTATATATATAATACTTCACAAAATATAACTTTTATTTAAACAGCTAAGATAACACAATTATGCATATCTTACAATAATTCATAGTTAATAGGCATCAAAATACTATATTAAACTGTAATTTTAAAACATGTTTATAAAATCATGTATAACTTTTTCAAAATAAAACACTATTCTTATCAGCATTAGGTAGCCTAAGTGATCTTTCAAGAATTCATTTGGTGCAGCACCATTTGCTCCCGTGTCGAAACACGATTATCACATACATATATCAAAACACAAACACAACCAGATAAAGGGTAAACTAACCAATTTTCAATTTTAAGTAATTCAAAATCATTTAGAACAATGTACAAAGATTAACACAACATAAACGTCTCAGGATCATTCATCAGTCAATTAAATGTAATAATTTCAATTATAAGATACTAACACACTATAGACTTTACTCTACTTCCGTAATACTCGTACATTGAATAGATCCCGAGATATGCACCTGTCATAGATTTCTAAGTTGTGAACTCACACAGCCTCCAAACAAATGAATCATCAATCATTGAATAGATCCCGAGATATGCACCTGTCATAGATCTCTAAGTTGTGAACTCACACAGCCTCCAAACAAATGAATCATCAATCATGTATGACAGGATTATTCTTCCTAAAACTTTTCTGACTAGCTATGTTTCAAGCTGTAGTCACCCAGTTTAGACCTAGTAATGATCATCTATTTGATTCCTATTACTAGTAGAGTTAGGATATCAATTCTTATTGATCATATTTTTGGACTATTATTAAAATAGAGAGATCAACAAAAATGAATAAAGGATATGAGAATGAAGATATTCTCTATGTTTTTTCTATTTTTCATTCAAAATAGAGAACTGGATATATACAAGTAGTGTACCCATTCTAGATATAACTAAATAAAGAAAACAAAATAAAATTATTACAATCTCATAATATCATAAAAAAACAGAATTGATGATAATTTGATTCTACACCAAATCACATAATTATTTTCCTTCTAGAAGCCTTATATTCATATCCTCTGAACCCTCCGCAAGTTGGGGAGCAAATATTGATGAGACCCAACTTGGAACAAATATTCTTGAAAGACTGAGGGCCTAAGGCTTTGGTATAAATGTTTGCTAGTTGCTCTGTGGTGGAAATGGGAAGCAAATGAATGAGACCCTTCTTCAACTTTTCTCTAACAATGTGACAATTTATTTCTATATGTTTGGTGCGCTCATGAAACACTGGATTTGTTGCAATATATCTTGCTGAGTCATTATCAAAATATAAAAGAGATGGTTACTTAAAAGAAACTTTCAAATCTTGAAGAAGATAGACTAGTCATTGAATTTCACAAGTAATAGTGGCCATTGCCTTGTATTCAGCTTCACAGGAACTTTTTGATATTGTTCCTTAGCTTTTTTGATTTCCAAGATATAAGGGAATTTCCAAGATACACACTAAAATCAGTCACTGATTGTCTTGAATCACTACAGGTATCCCAATCACTATCACAAAAAGCTTTGAGATGGGTAGAACTGTTGAGTCATTGTCAAAATATAAAAGAGATGGTTGCTTAAAAGAAACTTTCAAATCTTGAAGAAGATAGACTAGCCATTGAATTTCACAAGTAACAGTGGTCATTGCCCTGTATTCAGCTTCACAGGAACTTTTTGATATTGTTCCTTGCTTTTTTTATTTCCAAGATATAAGGAAATTTCCAAGATACACACTAAAACCAGTCACTGATTGTCTTGAATCACTAAAGGTATCCTAATCACTATCACAAAAAGCTTTGAGATGGGTAGAACTGCTGGATGAGAAAAATAAGTCAAGACTTGGAGCTCCTTTAATATATTTTAGAATTCTAACTGTTGCATTATAGTGAGCAATTGTAGGCTTATCAAGAAACTGAGAAAGTTGTTGAACAGAAAATGTGATGTTAGGTCGGGTATTAGTGAGATACTTAAGTCTTCCAATCAAACTTCTATAGGCATGAACATCAGTAAAAGGCACACTTCCAGTAGCAGACAATTTAACAAGATTATCCATAGGAGTGATTGCAGGTTTGCAGGCTAAAAGACCTGCATCTGTTAACAATTCCAATGCATATTTCCTTTGATTCATCATTATCCCTTTATTACTTCTTGCTACTTTAAAACCAAGAAAGTATCTTAAATGACCAAGATCCTTGATCTTGAATGTCTTATTCAAAGCTTCTTTGACTCGATCAATCTCTTCTTTATCATTTCCTGCCAAAATTATATCATCTACATACACCAATAATGCTGTAAAAGATCCTTCAGA
>Ga0209700_102111_pt1 | contig 40865 bp, 24 predicted proteins | sample SiratroredBW_FD_187528 | JGI IMG/M metagenome (GOLD analysis project Ga0209700, IMG submission 187528) | Root nodule microbial communities of legume samples collected from California, USA - Siratro red BW (SPAdes) (version 2) | ecosystem: Host-associated > Plants > Roots > Nodule | place: USA...
GAACAGCACTTTGACTTCCTATAGCGTGGCTTACCGTTCTAACGTCAAAACACTCCTAGATTGGCTCTCCTCCAATGCCACTAACGATGCCAGATTCTACAACACTACAGTTGCTAGCAGACACACATTTTGAGATTTAATAAGTTTGATTTGAAGGTTTTGATATCCTGAATATATAAAGTCTATTTTGCATCTCAACTGAACCAATCATTTTCAAAGAGTTATTATCTTGAATGAGACAACCACTAGAGTAAAATGTAATCATGATAAATTATCAATAGATTTTGCTACTAAAAGAAGATTAAAAATAAAATTAGAAAGATACAAAACAGACAAAATTAGAAATGTAATCTCAACTGACAGTGCTTTTATTTCGAATCTCGGGACACTCTTCACCTGTCTCCAAACTTATTTTGTTTGATGAAATAGTCATCTCTAGAATTTACACAAACTAAATCCTTTAAGAAGTTTATATAAATATAATATTCAAGAGAATCATATAAATATGTCTTCATAACGTCATATGCAAATTGAGTACTTCATGTCTAATTAGACTACTTAAATAAAGAAATATATATATATCTTTTCAAAATTAACACCAGGTCTTTGATTACTTCTTGTATGAAACGATCTCACCATTCTTGTTCAGTTTTCAAAAAAAAGAAAAAAAAACATTTGTACCAGTAGATTTTAAATCATAAGTTTCCGCACTACAAGTCTGATCAGATTTATTGAAAGGCTTGAATCTTGAATTTAATATTAGTGTTAAGACCTGAGAAATGTTCCTAATAGTAATTTCAATTTGTTGGTAAAACTAATTTGTTGGTAAAATTCAAGATTAATATAATGACTTTGTGTAAAATTCAAGATTAATATAATGACTTTGTGTAAAATTGTTTTGATTCGGTCATAAATTAATTAAATAAAAGTGGGAATCTAAAAGAAGATCACAATGTCTCCACAAAATCCAAGTATGTGAAGATTGTGGGTTAGTAAGATATTCCGCTTCCTGAGACACAGCCCCTTCTCTGTGTCAGAATATTAATGGTTGGGTTGGTTCAAATGTCTGCCGCAATATCATTCACATGGATTTCTGAAAATGACAAAAATATAGAAATTTAGGTTTGGCAATTAACAAGTAAAGTAAATTACATTTTCAAATATTTATAACTAAATATTTTAAGCTTAATGGTATAGTTACATGACCAAGAAAGATAAATTGAATATTTTAAGCTTAGGTTTTCAACATCTTTCTCTGTAACAATTACACAGTACTATTAGTTCTTTTTTTTTTTTTCAAATTAATATCATTACTTCAAGAATTATTTATTATTTTTATATGGAAGGATCTACGTTGGTTTCTCACCTCAATAGCCCTTAACCCGTTTATTTGTCATCTCCTCACAGACCAATATATGAATATATTTTATGTGTAGCAGAGTAGTGGATGACATGATTATATCTAACTAGAATTTGGACAAGATGAGTGATGGCATCAATGGTACTTGTTATATAATATTATCTTGGACGGAACATTCAATTCAAATCTCTTTCATGATGAATGTAATGGAAACCCACCTAAAGTAGATGCACAACCTACATAGCATAGGAATGAACGTGGCACTGACACAAAAACGCTTAAATTAAAAATGCTGCTGATTAGTGCTGTCCATAGTTTCAGAATTATGAAACAACGGTAGGGTCAGAAAAGCATGATCGGCAATGAACACGATTATGACAAAAAGGGAGGACCAGGAATGAATGTTGGGTCCACACCGAAGAAGATGCAACACAAAACTCATCACCTCCTTAATTAATGTCACGACAAACCTCAAACCCAACTTAATGTCACGACAGTAGTGGGAAATGAATAGAATATATTTTGGTAGTTGAAGTTGAAGCTGAACGAAAGTATGCTTTGTTTTTTGGAGAATAGGTTGACGAACCAAATGCAGGCATGTGCATGCATAAAGTATATCCACTCCGATAACATAAATCTAAAACAACAATCCTTCAACTATTCATCAACCTAAGTGATTTATGTATTATCTCCTTAGCCTTCTGGACTCTCTACTCACTCAGTATTCAAAATGGCATTTCTTTTGTTCATAAAAATTGAACACTTCAATTATCAGAGTAACAAATCTTAATACTGTTAATTTCTACTTTTCTGGTAGTTTTCTGCTTACTGTATTCTTCTGTTACGTTTTCTGTTCACTGTACAACTACTTATTTTGCTTCCCTAAACACTCATGATTCCATATGTAATATACAAGCCTTTGTTGATCAATTTCTAGCATATTTTCGCATTTCCTATTGCTACTTTCTGTTACCAAAGACATCTAGGTTTTAGAATGTAGACTGCCTACAAACATCAATTGGCTCATTGACTTCAATGTTGTTACATGTCTCGTGCGACTGTGTTAAGACTGCCACATAACTAGTGACATTCATGGAAATAGATAACAACTATTCCCATCAAAACTACCACTATATAAGATGCATTTGACAACGGAAGTATGAATATAATCCTTATTTTCCCACTTTGCTTCTTCTCTTAATATTTGAGTGATGAAGTTCTCATAAATAGTCATCACAAGAATTTCCTTGCCGCAACGCCGAAACCGTCCTCTGCCTCACTCAGCCTGCAAAAATTGCCCTTATTGATCGTGTTCTCGTCCCGGTTTCTGAATGACAATTAAGGACTTAATATCTCGTGTTTGTTATTGAATGATCATTTCTTACCACCAATTACTAATAATAGTAAACATTACTTATTGTACTAGTATACTATGTAAAATTGTGTAAAAAAAAATATAAATAATTGTTTTATCGTGTCAATGTCACCCATGATTCTAAATAAAAGCATGTATTGGATTTATTAAGAAGTTGCACATAACATTGTTTTCAAGAGATCCTAAAATTTTCGCTTACAGAAAATCAATCAGGTTGTCCATGATTGCTGTGCAAGAAGTGGGTCGTTACCTTCTACAATTGCTCCAATAAAATATTGTCACGAGGGTTTTTGAAGGTGGAGTTCAATATAAAATAGTATACCCTTCTAACTCTAACTATAAAGATTATAAAGAAAACAGATGCATCTGCCACCCCATATTATAATATCCGAGTTCCTTGTTCCCCTTATCAAAAAGACATGGCTTCATTTAACTTCTTTATTTTGCACCTAACCTTATTTTCCCTCTTTCTTCATTGCGCCCCTACTCCTATCATCGAAGCTGCTTTGGATGGAGGATCAAAAGCTTTCTATAACTGCACGAGGAACAGCACTTTGGCTTCCTATAGCGTGGCTTACCGTTCTAACGTGAAAACACTCCTAGATTGGCTCTCCTCCAATGCCACTAACGATGCCAGATTCTACAACACTACAGTTGCTAGCAGACACACAGCAGACACTGCCTATGGTAGCTTCCTTTGTATAAGACTCAACTACCCTAAACTCTGCCAACAATGCGTGATAGAAGCTTCCAAACTTATATCATCGCTTTGCACCATTGCAAAAGAGGCTACCATATGGTACGACGTGTGCTATGTGCGCTACTCGGATCGCCGTTTCTTCTCCACTGTGGAGGAGAGTCCTACACTCACCTTTATGAGTGATCAGAACTACGTGGGTGAGGTTGGGCGCTTCAACAGTATTGTGTGGGATATGCTGAACGATATGAGAAGTGAGGCAGCAAGTGCTTCTAACAAATGCGCTTATAAGTCTGTGAACATCACAGATACCCAAAAGTCGTATGGCTATGCTTGGTGCCTGCCATACCTGACCAAAGAGAACTGCAGCTGGTGTCTTAGCGATGCCATAGCAAAGATTCCAACCGCTTGCTGCAGGGGAAAATCTGGGGGAACAATAATATTTCCTAGTTGTGGTGTTAAATACGAACTATTTCCATTCCATTTGGCACAAGTAAATAGTGGTAGGGAGTCTCCGCCACCACTTCCCAACAGTCCTCCCCCTTTTGCTTCACCAGGTTAGGTAGCTATGACTATCTCAGGTTTTGTATTCTCTTATAAAAATCCTTGGAAATTCATTTGCTCATCTATTCCCAGAGAAATAGAGAAGACTCTGGAAGTGTAAGTAGTATGATGTGACAGGTATCGTGAGGTTGTCTAAGATCATTACTATTATCACAATTTTGTAACTATTTCATACACTAGACATGAGGTATAACTTTGTGAATTTGGCAAAACAGTAGGGTCAGATCGTAAGATTTTATGGATCAATTACGTGGCAAAGTTATATCTACAACACCTTGAGAAAGCATCAGTTGTCTGATAACTAGGGGTCTTGGAAATATATATTCATTCTAAACGCTTTCTCTTAGCCATTCATTGTGCATTTTATTGGCAGCCAAGCTCTTCTCTTCCTCTTCATCATTTAAAGGATAAAACTCCCGTCAGTCATGAGAAATATATTATTTTAGTTGCGCGATACATAATACTTCTTGCTTCAAAGTAGAGATGACATAAGGTATCGATATTCTTGCAGGGAAAAGAAAACACAAGAAACTAACAATAAGTGTGACTGTTGTTCCAATTGTTGTTTCACTGGTGCTTTTATACTTGGGCTGCAGCTGTTTTCTACGTAGGAAAGAAACAAAGAATCAGCATGATATACTCAAAGAAAGCTGTAATGAAGAAAAAAATACACTTTTTTTTTTTCCACAACCTCAAGAAGTACTTCCTTTAGCTTGAAAACTGAATTGAAATTTCTTTGCTGTAGTTGGGAATGACAGTACCACTTTGGAGATCTTGCGATTTGAATTAGCCAAAATTGAATCAGCAACAAATAAATTTGCTAAAGATAACATGATAGGCAAAGGCGGATTTGGAGAGGTCTATAAGGTAATATTAACCCATTTCCAAATTAAAAGGTAATAGTTGTATACTTATTTCCCGTATTAACTGTATGTTTTTCAGGGTATTCTTTCTGATGGACAAGAAATAGCTGTGAAGAGGCTTGCAGGAAGCTCTCGGCAAGGCGCAGTAGAGTTTAAAAATGAGGTTCTAGTTATAGCCAAGCTTCAACATAGAAATTTAGTGAGATTGCTTGGATTTTGCTTAGAAGATGATGAAAAGATACTCATTTACGAGTATGTGCAAAACAAGAGTCTTGATTATTTTTTATCAGGTATGATATTCTAAACTATATTAGACATCAAACAAAAGATGTCTTGGAAGATGCATGACTTTTATAATTTATTCTGATTCCAACTAGTTAGAAATTGAGACTTTTTCTACATACTTTAAGTTGCATATGTTTTGCTTTGCTTTGTTAAGTTAAAACTAAAGTTAATAATTTTATGTAAGAGTTGGTTTTGGGTAAAACGTTAGATCTTATTTTGTGGATACTTTAATATCTCTTTTATATATTTACCAAAGAGACAAATTTGATATTTTAACAGTTACTTAGAAAATTAAAGTTTATTGTTTTTCTCCCTTCTTCCGTTGCCCAACTTCGAAAAACCCTCTTTCCTGATTAACTTGTTAAGTTTACTCATTTTATAATATGGTATTGAAATACGAACTAGAAAAAAATACCATAAGAAGGATGACATTGAGCAATAGTTCTTTACCTCTACCTCTTTAGAAGCAAATTACGATTTGTGGACTGCAAAACTGAAAACTTATTTGATATCTCAAACTCTTTGGAAAGTGGTGCAAAATGGGAGTAATCTAACCCCATTATCAAACAACCCAACAATGACTCAAATAAGATTCCATAATATAGAAGTGGTAAAGGAAGGCAGAGCACTTGTCATTATACATACAACAATATACAATGATACTTTTATCAATATATTGAATCTTGAGACAGCAAAAGAAGCTTGAGACAAGCTTAATAGGAAATCCAAGACAGCGAAAGAACAAGGAGGGTGAAGGTCTTGAATGTGTGAAGAGGATTTGAAGCAATCAAAATGAAGGAGTTTGAAACACGGAAGAAGTTTTTTGACAGATTTTCTAAAGTGATTACTTAAGTCAGATTGTTAGGTGAAGAGCTTAAAGATCAAAAAGTTGTAGAGAAAATTTTGGTGTCTTCCGAAGAGCTTTGACTAAAACTATCATCTCTTAAAAAAAATAAAGATTTTCCTCAGTTTCACTTGAGAACTTGTGAATGCTTTGCAAGCCACTGAGTAGAGAAGATCACTAAGAACCGAAGAAAATGTTGAAGGTGTTTTTGTGGCTAACACCAAAAGCAAACCTCAATGTAGAACTAGCTATGAAAAAAAAAAAAAAACTTTTGGGGAGAAGGTTGGAAAATTACTGGTGGTTAAAGCCTTGAGCCAAATGTAGGGCTTGCAACCAGCTTGATTATGCAAAAAAAGTTTGCAAAACTAAGGCAATGCAACAAGGACAACAAGCTCAAGTTGTTGAGTACCAAGAACAAATTGAGGAGCAATTGTTTATCGCTTCTTATTTTGCAAGTAACAATAAAGACGTTTGGTTCGTAGACAACGATTGTATTAATCATATGATTCATGATGTCTGCTTTTCAAGGAACTGGATCAGTGCTACCTGTCCAAAGTTACTATTGACAATGATGAAAGTGTTAATGTTAAAGCCAGAGTAGTTATCATTGAAAATCCTTAATGTACTAAATTTCATATGTTTTATTTGTATCTAGTAAGTCAAACTCTTTTGAGTGTAGGACAAATGCTTGAAAGGGATTATGATTTGCATTTTGAAAATATGAGATGAACCATATTTGATCCCGTGGATGTGAGATAATGTTTATTACAATGAGAGGGAAAAGTTTTCCTTTAGAATGGAAACAAACTGCTTTTCCAAGCAATGAAGTCTAATACTTTAGTGCAAAATATGAGTTCTATTCAAGAACATGATAATGTGTGTGATGTATGTCAACATGAAAAGTAAAGCAAACTGAAATTTCCTGAAGCAAGCTGGAGAGCTACTGAAAAATTACAACTTATACACACTGATATTTGTGACCGATGAGCACAACATAGTAGATACTTTTTGTTGTTTGTAGAGGACTTACAAGGATGAGTTGGGTACTGTTTTTCTAAAACAAAAATCAGATGTTTTGTTTTGAAAAGTTTGAGCTTGTAGTTGAAAATGAGGCTAGATGCAAAATTAGAAAGCTCAAATTTGATAATGGAATTGAGTATACAATAAGGGAGTTCAAAAGATTCTATGAACAAGCATGAATTCAACATTATTTAATTGTTCCTTGCACTCTTCAACAAAACGAGATGAGTGAAGGAAAATTTGGACAATTGTCAAGGTGAAAATATGTCTGCTCTTTGAAAAAAATCTTTCAAAACCCTTTGGATAGAGGTAGTTAACACCTCTACATACTTGTTGAATATGTTGCCTACCAAAGCCTAAAAGAAAAAACACATTTCGAAGCATGGTGTGGACGGAAGCCTTGCTGGAGCATCTCAAAAGATTTGGTTGTATATGTTATACTCTCATTCCATATATAAAGAGAGACAACCTGGATCACAAATCAGAAGTTGGTATTTTTGTTTAGGTATTGTAAAAACTCCAAAGGTTACAGGATGTTACAGGATATACAGTCACTTGATAAAGAAGATTCCTATTTATAGGAATGTGAAGTTTGATGAGTTTTCTAAATGGAATTGGGAGAACTATAAAGTAGAGTCTCCAGCAAAAAACAACTTGAAGTAGACAATCTCTTAGAACAATATTCAGAAATAGAAGAAGACTTAGATGATAATACTAAAAGAAAAAATATTTAAAGACCAATTTTAACTATCAAATAAAATAGTTGCTAATTGTGACCAAAATAATTTTACTAAGTTAGATCTTGGTTGTTAAATAACTACAGAATAAAAATAATAATTGAACTTAGTGACCAATTAAGTTAATATAATTGATATCTAACATTAGCTGCCAAGGTTTTAGCTACTTATACCATTAGATTCTAAATTAGTCTCTAATTTATAATTAAATACCAATTTAGAATTTAATTGTATAAGTGACTAAAATCTTGTTAGTTAATATTAGATACCAATTATCTTGAATTAATTAGTTACTAAATTTAATTATTACTTTTATTTTATAGTTATTCAACAACCAAAATCTAATTTAATGATTATTTTGATCAGAATTGACAACTATTCTATTTGATAGTTAAAAATTAGTCTCTAAATAATTTTTTTTCTTGTAGTATAATGATGATGCTAAATTTTCAATTAGAGGCGTTAAAACTCTTGCTATAATTTATGAAATTTGTAACATTGTTCCATTAGAACCTAAAGAGTATCATGAAGCTGCTAAAATAGATGGGGAAGTATGCTAGACAAGAGGAGATGAATATGATTGAGAAAATATGCTTTAAAAATATTAAAGAAGTTTCACAGGTAGAACTGTAAACCAGTGAATACACCCTTTGTTGTAAATGAGAAGTTGTCACTTAATGATGTCAGTAGCAAAGTAGAAGCTTCTATTTACAGAAGCTTAATTGGTGCTTTGTTATATCTTACAACTACTGGACTAGACATAATATTTGTCCCTAAGTTTGTTGTCCAGGTTTATGCATTGTTCTAGTCAAGTTCATTATCATGCAACAAAATGAGTATTGAGATACTTAAGAGGCACAATTGACTATGGTGTATAGTTTTCATGAAAGTGGAGATCTTCAAGGATATGCAGATAGTGACTAGGAAAGAAATTTAGATAATGCCAAAAGTACCTCAGTTAAGCTTTCTCATTTGGTAGTGGTATTTTGTCATGGAATCCAAGGAAACAAGTTGTGGTGACTCAATCCACAATTGAATGTGAGTATATATAAGTTGTAGCAACTATAAATAAAGTCATCTGGCTTAGAAAAGTTGTGTTATGTAGGGCAACTATATAATGAATCAATTGTCATATGATTTATAATAAGTCAATCATTGCAATTGTAAAGAATCCTGTCTAGTATGGTAAAATAAAGCACATCAAGGTGAAATATCATATTATTAAAGAAGCAGGAAAATCAAAGAAAAGGAGCCTAGAGCATAGCAATTCAGATGATCGGATTGCAGACATAATGACTAAAGCACTTTCCAAGAGCAAGTTTGAATTGTTGAGATCTCAACTTTGGAGTATTTAAGAAAAATCTCAAGGAATAAATTTGGACTATTCTAGATACTTTGAGTCACATATTTTGCTATGTATTATTAGGTTGAAACTAGCGTTAATCCTTTTTTTATGGGAGAGTTGGTTTTGTGACAGTGATTAGGTAGAATGCTATGTATGTTAGTCCTTATTTTGTGGAGACAATCTTTATTTTTGTAACACAACCTAGTGCACCTATAAAATTGAAGTGTGCTCTTTTTCTTCCTTCTTCCCCTGCATAATTTCATAAAAACTATCTTCCCTATTTTCTGGTTCTACAACTTGTTATTATCTTTTTATTTCATAACAAAACTGAATAAATGATTATTCTAAAATGTGTGACTTATTTTTAGATATCAAGAAGCGAACAATATTAACTTGGTCCGAACGACAAAAGATTATAAGAGGAATTACACGAGGAATTTTATATCTACATGAAGATTCTTGCCTAAAAATAATACATCGTGATGTTAAACCTAGTAATGTTTTATTAGATAGCAATATGAATCCAAAGATTTCAGATTTTGGTATGGCTAGAATTGTTGTCGGAGATGAAATTGAAGAAAATACAGGCCGAATTGTAGGAACATAGTAAGATGTCATTCATTTTTCGTTCACTTTATTATGTCATGCTTTAACTATCAATCATTATCATTATCATTGTTGCTTACTAATTTGTTCATGTTTTTATATATAGTGGTTATATGCCTCCTGAGTATGCAATGCATGGCCAATTTTCTGTGAAATCTGATGTATTTAGTTTTGGAGTTATGGTTCTTGAGATTATTAATGGAAAGAGAAAAAGTTGTTCATCTGAACCAGAGGTTATTGATGACATCCGAAAACATGTAAGTGCAAAATTTATTCAATTTATATTTTGTAAATAGAAAAACATATAGGGTTGAGAGTTTGATTTTATTCATGGATTGTAGGCATGGACAAAATGGACACAGGAAACACCGTTAGAACTATTGGATCCTCATATGGAAGGACCTTATTCTTGTGAAGAAGTCATCAAATGTATCCACATTGGTTTGCTATGTGTTCAGGAAGATCCAAGCGATAGACCTACAATGGCCACAATCTTATTTTACCTCAATAACCATTCAATCAACTTGCCTTCCCCTCATGAACCAGGATATTTTAAACAAATCAGAAACGAAAACAACATGACTGCTAATAAAAAATTGGTAAATGTCGATGATTCTATCAATGTAATTTCTCTAACTACATTTTTTCCTCGATGATACAACAGTCACAATCTTTGTGTGTTATTTGTTGCTTATAGAACATAGAATTTAAAATAGGCATTGAATTGTAACAAATCCATATGAACATTTACATCTTCAAATATAATAATAGACAAAATTAAAAAAAAAAATGGACAATAGAACTTGAATTTTGGCAACTACATTACCGATTTGTTCAGAAATTTATCATAAAATTCATAATTTTGTGAACTTATAAAAAAGTTCAGAATTTGAATTTGGACAGCTATATTATTGAGTTCTTCAGGAATTCATCTTAAAATTCCAAATTTTGTAAATAGATAGTATACTGGTTCACTTGATCATGATGCAACTCTATATGCACTATATCACTCTCCTAACTAAAATCATGTTGTGAGTTATTTGAGAGGAAATAGTAAGGATAAAATGTGCCAAGAGATAATTACCTGACAAGAATCAAGTTCCAAACCAAGATGCTAATGGTTTCGCACTATTCTCTACTAATGAAATGTCGTTTAGTAATTTTTGTTCGTGTAGTTGTTTAATGTCTTATGTATGACATTTTATGTGTATAATGAACTTTTATTGTACTCATTATGATGGAGTACATTCAATTATTAGATTTTTATAGAAAGCAAAGAAATTTAAGAAAGAAAGATTAGGAATAATTGTAAGGCATCTATATTCAATTGGGATGGGCTGGATAATGTAAATTGTGATATATAAAATTAAAATTAGTTTTTCTAAAGTTAAAATCTCAAGTGATTTTCTAAAAAAGAAAACATTCTCTCTAATAAATTGGTTGACAAAACAAATATGGAATTAATCTAATTCTTATAAAGCTTGGCCAGGACAATTTTTGAATGAATTCTAGACTTAGGATAAAAGTGTTTTAAGAAAATATAAAATGATTAAAATAAACTTTTGAGATTATTTTATTAAAACCCTGACTTAGGGATAACTAATCTCTATAAGAGAGAGAAATTGTGAGATGGATTAATTGGTTTTGACTAAATAAAGTTTTTTTAGATTAAGCCTCAGGTCCTATAGCCCATTTGGCCCAGCCAAGAGAATTATTAATTAACTCAATGGATAATCCATTATGCCTTGAGAGAGATGACAAATCTATCCATTTGAAGTTGTTTTTCTTTTCTTTTTTTCATGACATTTCACTGTGATTTCTAGGAGTGTAAAGTTTCCCCTTCCTAGAAAGAAATATATTGGGGGAATCTGGCTGAAAGATTCACTGATCTTAAGTTAGACAGCGTGCATAGATTATTATATGTTGAGTCGCGCATGTGATTAATTTTATTTGTTCTTAACTTTTCTTTTCCTCGTAAAATAGCATTAAAATTTGTTTTCATTGTGCTGTGCTAGCCAGCTCTACATAGGCAAATTCAACAAGTATCAAAAGCAAGATTGTGAACATATAATGCTGGGGAGCACTACACCTCAACCCTCATGCTCGAAACTACACCTTCATTAAATGCCTCGCAAACGCAACCAATGCAATATTCTGACCCCTGATGCATTGATCGGGTAATGCGACTGCATTCATGAAGTTTATTTTTAAAATTTTTAGGTTTTTTGTTTTTTTTACATTGATTTTTGTTTAATTTGTGTCATGATTTAGAGTTTATTATGTTTTTATGAGTCTTTATAATCACAATTTTTGTAGGAATAATATACTATCTTCTCTAATCCTATATTTATTTTCACGAGCAGCTTTCATTTTATTAAGATTAAAGAAAAAATAAGAAAAATATAAAAAAAAGATATCTTATTCCAATCAAAATTGTAACATAAGATTACATAGACTTACTGAAAAACAATAAACTTAAAACTATGAGACCCAAATTAAAAAAAAAAACAAAGTAAATAAAAAAAATCTAAAATATTTAAAGTAAACTTTATAGAAAAGGTCTAAATAACTGTAAATGGCTTGAGGTGCGAATTCTACCGTTTCTCTCGCCCAAGTACTGCTCCCGCACCTCCGGAACCTGTTCTGGTCCCCTAATTCTTCCGACACAGATTCCCAAGATCCTCTTATATCTTTCCCACAACTGTTCCAGTTCCATCAACAAAACCATGATCACCACCGACAGTGCTTTTCTTTCGAATCTCGGGACACTCTTCACCTGTCTCCAAACTTATTTTGTTTGATGAAGTAGTCATCTCTAGAATGTAGGCAAATTAATTTTATTTCTTTAAAAGCGACAAATAAAATTGATTGGAGTAGTTAAGGGATATTGAACCTTATTACAATAAGAACGATATGGAATTCTTAAGTTGAATGAATAAAATAGAAACCGAATTTCTATGATAATGGAAGAAGAGCTTAGGTTATAAGATCGTTGCCATTAAGTTTCAAAGATTAACTTTTGGATGAATATGATCTTCAGTTAAAGGGAAAACTAGGAAATAAAAATAATTCAAAGAAAATGTAAGAAATAAAGATAATAATTAGAACAACATCTTACGCCTTTTTTCAAATCTATGAGAGAAGTAAGATAGAGATTCGTTACTTATGATTTAGCCCACAAGATAATTTATGACCTAGCCCACAAGATAAGAATTAATGCTAAGAATTGAGAAGAATCTTACACTACTTAATCTATAAGATAAACAAGATAGTGAATCGTCACTTGTGACCTAACTCACAAGATAAGAAACTCTTAAGAGATAAACTCTCCACTTTCTCTCGATGAACCCCGATACGCCATCAAGAGATAAGTTGTTATGAAGCGCTACTCTAGAATAAACAAAGGTGAAACATCGAGATATGACACACTCAAGATTTTTTTAAAAATTTTCAAATCTATCAAAATAAGTATAGTTACTGTCCTCCTTATATGAACTCATGGTGGAAGACAAAGAAACAAACCAATTCCATTCCTAGAAAAGTGAAAAAGAAAAAGATAAATCTATTTTTTTTCTAAGATAGTAAAAGACGAATAGATAAATATGTTCTTTCTTTAAGTCTAACTTAAACACTGAAAAATAAAAGAAAAAAATTAAATTTTTTATATTTTTCATATCACATTACTAAATTCTTTAAAAAATTTATATAAATACAATATTCAAGAGAATCACATAAATAAGTCGTCATAACATCATATGCAAATTGAGTGCTTCAAATTGAGTGCTTCATGTATAATTAGACTACGTAAATAAAGAAATATATATATATATATATATATATATATATTTTCAAAATTAACACCAGGTCTTTGATTAGTTCTTGCATGAAACGATCTCACCACTCTTATTCAGTATTTGAAAAAAAAAAACATTTTTAGCAATTGATTTTACATAAGTTTCCGCACTACAAGTCTGATAAGATTATGTTATAAGGCTTGAATCTTGAATTTAATATTAGTAGTGTTAAGACCTGAGAAATGTTACTAATTGTAATCTCAATTTGTGGTAAAACTAATTTGTTTGTAAAATTCAAGATTAATATAATGACTTTGTGTAAAATTCAAGATTAATATAATGACTTTGTGTAAAATTCAAGATTAATATAATGACTTTGTTTAAAATTGTTTTGATTCGATCATAAATTAATTAAATAAAAGTGGGAATCTAAAACAAGATTACAATGTCTCCACAATCCAAGTATGTGAAGATTGTGGGTTAGTAAGATATTCCTCTTCCTGAGACACAGGCCCCTTCTCTCTGTCAGAATATTGATGGTTGGGTTGGTTCAAATGTCTGCCGCAATATCATTCACATGGATTTCTGAAAATGACTACGTGGAAATGACAAAATTTAGGTTGGGATTGAACATGTAAAGCGAATTACATTTCCAAATATTTATAATTAAATATTTTAAGCTTAATAGTCTAGTCACATGACCAAGAATAAATTGAATATTTTAAGATTAGTTTTTAATATAATTAAAATATTAGCTTGATAAATTTTTAATACGATATTATTTATATAATATCACGATACTCTTCATATAATATCATTACTTCAAGAATTATTTATTATTTTTATCTGGAAGAATCTACGTTGGTTTAACACATCAAGAGCCCTTAACCCGTTTATTTGTCATCTCCTCACAGACCAATACATGAATATATTTTATGTGTAGCAGAGTGGTGGACGAAATGATTATATCTAACTAGGATTTGGACAAGATGAGTGATGGCATCAATGGTACTTGTTATATAATATTATCTTGGACGGAACATTCAATTCAAATCCCTTTCATGATAAAAGCAATGGAAACCCACCTCAAGTAGATGCACAACATATATAGCAGCATAGGAATGAACGTGGCACTGACACAACAACGCTTAAATTAAAAATGCAGCTGATTGCTGTTGTGCATAGTTTCAGAATTATGAAACAATGGTAGGGTCAGAAAAGCATGATCGGCAATGAACACGATTATGAGAAAAAGGGAGGACCAGGAATGAATGTTGGGTCCACACCGAAGAAGATGCAACACAAAACTCATCACCTCCTTAATTAATGTCACGACAAACCTCAAACCCAACTTAATGTCACGACAGTAGTGGGAAATGAATAGATATATTTTGGTAGTTGAAGTTGAAGCTGAACGAAAGCATGCATTGTTTTTTGGAGAATAGGGTGACGAACCAAATGCTGGCATGTGCATGCATAAAGTACATCCACTCCGAATAACATAAATCCAAAACAACAATCCTTCAACTATTCATCAACCTAAGTGATTTATGTATTATCTCCTTAGCCTTCTGGACTCTCTACTCACTCTAGAGTATTTAAAATGGCATTTCTTTTGTTCATAAAAGTTGAACACTTCGATTATCAGAGTAACAAATCTTAATACTGATAATTTCTACTTTTCTGTTAGTTTTCTGCTTACCGTATTGTATTCTTCTGTTCACTGTACAACTATTGCTTCTCTACTTGTATTATATTTTTTAACAGCAAATAATAAAATTAATGAGAACATTTAAAAGGCATTCCAACTTTATTAAAAACCAGCAAAATAACAGAATCATTATAAATGTTAACCCACATCCTTGTATAAAGGCTACCGCGACAGTAAACACCAGTATTACAAATTTTAATCCAAAATGTACAAAGGGATCATAAATTCCTCCATGACACTATTATTGATTGTGCTAGACCTTCCATTGCGCCTTTTAGTTCCATATTAACGATCCACATCTTCTATGTACTCCCACTTCTCCTGCCAAAATTAACCTGTACAAATGAACACAAGACAATACCACAACCGGCCTATGACTAATGAGTAGCCACCGCCTAACCCATTACTGTTATATGCTACCCTGTATAAGAAAATAGTTATATATTTACTAAGCACTGTACAGGGCACAACCACCATTCCGTAAAGGAACATTCCCTTTTAAGTATCTAGGTATAACTATCACGGGGAAACTCTATTTTGGAAGTCGATTATTGAGAAAATCAGGAATAGGTTGTTATCTTGGAAAGAGAAAATTTTGTGAATGGCAAGTAGGATTTGTCTTATTAAGTCTGTTATCAGCTCACTACCTTTGTTTTATTTGTCTTTTTTTAAAACTCCGACAGCAGTGTGTAATCTCATTAGGAAAATACAAGCTAGGTTTCTCTGGACTGGGAGCATGAGGGGAGAAAGATTGCTGGGATAGCTTGCGAAAAAATATGCTCCCCTATTGAGATGAGTGGCCTGTTGGCAACAGGAAGGCAAGTATTTCAAAGCAAAGTTTCTCTAATCTCTCTTTTCTGTATATATTCCATACAAACTTACATGGTTTATATAGGCAAAAAGGTTTGCCTCTTCGAATACCAAAGATAGATCAAGAGTCTTAATAAATAGTCCTACCACGCATGCCCCAAAAATATTAATGCTAATCTGGGAATACCAAACGACAATAGCAAAACAATCTTCCTATTTTAAGCTTATTTTATGACAAATCTCCCCCTTAAACTTAAATACTCTTTCCATCTCTCATTCCAATCAGCTTTTTACAATTCTCTAGCAATGTGGTTGGCAGTGGCTTGGTGAACATGTCCGCAGCTTGGGCACGACTCTCCACATGTTCCAGCTTGACTTTCCTTTCTCTGACTTGTTCTCGGATGAAATGAAAACGGACGTCAATGTGCTTACTTCTTTCGTGATTGACCGAGTTCTTTGCCAACTCGATCGCCGACTTGTTGTCAACTCGAATCACAGTCCCTTCTTTTCTAATTATTCCCAAATGCCTTAGCAGATTTGAAAGTCAAACTGTATGACACATGCTCCAGGAGGCTGCCACATACTCGGCCTCGCAGGTTGATAGAGTTACAATGGGTTGCTTCTTTGACAACCAAGTGAAAGTTGTGTTCCCGAGTAGGAACACATAGCCCGACCTACTCTTCCAATCATCTATATCTCCACACCAGTCGCTATCCGAGTAACCCACTAGTCGGTAGTCATCCGTCCTTGTATAAAAACGACCAAGTGATAGGGTTCCTCGAATATACCTCAAAATTCTCTTCAAGGCTTTCCAGTGTGTATAGCTCGGATCATCCATGAATCTGCTTGCAATTCCAACACTTAGCATTAAGTCGGGTCTGGTACTTGTAAGATACCTCAGACTTCCAATTAGGCTCCGATATCTCCCGGGATCAGCTCGTTCTCCATTATCAAATTTTGAAAGTTTTGTGCCTAGTTCCATTGGAGTTGAAACCGGGTTGCAATCCACCATCTTGAATTTCTTTAAGATTTCCAAAGCATATCTTTCTTGAGATATGAAAATCCCATCCTCCGACTGCTTCACCTCTATGCCGAGAAAATACTTCATCAGTCCCAAGTCTGTCATCTCGAACTCCTTCTGCATTATCTCCTTGAGCTCCTTGATTAGTCTTGCATTGCTCCCAGTGAATATGAGGTCGTCGACATAATCTACCATCATATCCTTTTCTGACTTCTTTGTGTATAACGCATGCTCGTATGGACACTGCTCGTACCCGTTCCTCTTGAAATACCTATCAATTCTCTCATTCCAAGCACGAGGAGTATGTTTTAGCCCGTAAAGGGCTTTCTTCAACCTCAGCACTTTCTTCTCATCTCCTTTTTTCATATACCCGAGTGGTAGTTCGACATACACCTCCTCTTTCAGCTCTCCATTTAAGAAAGCTGACTTCATATCCATCTGCAGAATCGGCCATTGGTTCTGAGCGGCCATTGAGATCAGAAGTCGGATTGACTCAATTCTTGTAACTGGTGCAAAGACTTCATCGTAGTCAATCCCCTCCTTCTGCTTGTAACCTTTCACCACCAGTCGAGCTTTATAACGCTCAACTTCTTCCTCAGCATTCATTTTTTTTTTGTACACCCATTTCACCCCAATGGGTCAAGCTCCTTCAGGAAGGTCGATCAGCTTCCATGTTTTGTTTCGTTCAATTGCTTCGATCTCCTCATCCATGGCTGTTCTCCACTTCTCATCTTGGACAACTTTCTCAAAACTCATGTCTTCGGAGTCAGCCAAGAGGCATACAACATGAATTTCATTTGTAGTGTCGTATATCTCCTGTAGTCTTCTCGTCCTTAGTAGTTGGGGCTCGGCTTCTTCATCTGAGGGTTTAGTGATTATTGATGTTGGTGGTGCAACAACCTCTGATGTTGGTGGTGCAACAACCTCCGAACTGGTTCATTCTTTGGTCAAGTTGCTCCAACTCCATGCCTTTGTTTCTTCCACATAAACATCTCGGCTCACCACTACTTTATTGTTAACAGGATCGAAAAGTTTGTAAGCTTTGGATTTCTCATCATACCCAACAAAGATTTATTTTCTACTCCGATCCTCCAGTTTTGTTCTGTGCTGGCTCGGCACTTGCTCATAGGCAACGTTACCGAATACCTTCAGATGAGAGACACTCGGCTTCTTGCCACTCCAGATCTCTTGTGGCGTCTTCTCACCTAGCTTTGCATGTGGAAATCTATTTTGCACATAGACTGCGCACTGCACCGCTTCTGCCCAGAACTTTTTCAGCAGATTCTTTTAGCATAGATCGAACCATGTCAGGAACAGTTCGGTTCTTCCGTTCCGCCACACCATTCTGTTGCGGAGAATATGGAGCAGTTAAGAATTGCCTGACCCTATGTTCCTCACAGTATTTGTTGAACTCAGTGGAAGTAAACTCGTCTCCTCTGTCAGATCGGATTGCTTTGATTGCCCTGCTTGTCTCCTTCTCTACCATTACTCTAAACTTCTTAAATATTTCAAAAACCTCGAACTTCTCTTTTAAAATAAACCATGCCTTCCTTGAGAAATCATCAATGAAAGAGATGAAGTATCTTTTACCACTAAATGATTCCGGAGTTATTGGTCCACACAGGTCGGTATGGATCAGTCCGAGTTGCTCATTTGCTCGGTACTCGGAACCCCTTGGAAAGGACGTTCTTGCCTGCTTTCCAATGACACAATCTTCACAAAACTTCTTCTCGAACTCCATTTTAGGCAGTTTAAGCACCATCTCCTTTTCCACCAACTTGGTTAACCCACCAAAATGAAGATGACCAAAACAAAAATGCCACTTCATAGCCTCGTCCTCCACACCGAGTTGCATGCATTTGTCTTGAATTATCTTCAACTCAAGTTTGTACATGCGGTTCTTCTTCATCTCTACTCGGGCCATGAGTCTCCCAAGTTTATCCTTCAACTGTAGTTCTCGGTCTTTCATAAAAACTGAGTATCCATTCTCCATTAATTGTCCCATGCTCAGTATGTTGCTTTTAAGATCAGGTACATAGTAGATATTTCTAATTTCGCCAACTCGCCCATTTCTCTGTTGATACCAGATCATTCATCGGCCTTTGACGGCTACTTTCGAAGCATCACCAAAGGAGAGGGATCCCGACTCCTCATTTGTAAGTGTTTTAAAAAAACGCTCGTCACCACACATGTGGTTACTTGCACCGGTGTCTAAGTACCAAACCGAGTTATCAGAATATCTTCGTTTGATCTCGGTTTCTGGAATGTTAGTCACCATCAGTAATCCTTCATCTTCCTCCTTGGCGAGGAAATTTGTTGGTTCCTCTTTTTTCTTCTCAGACCTACAATTCTTAGAAATGTGACCCAGTTTTCCACAGTTGTAGCATTTTATTGAATAACAATTCTTGGCAACATGCCCACACTTCCCACAGTTGTAGCATTCAATATCGTTGTTTGTGTTTGTCAGACCTCCTCTTCCCTGAGTTCGTCCTTGCCCTCGCCAGTTTTGTTGGTTGGGTTGTTCGTTTCCACATATTCCTCTTCCTCTTCCTCTTTGCCCTCTGCCTCTTCCTCGCCCTCTGGTGTTCTGAGCATAGAACACCTTTCCATCTCTGATAGTTGCCTTTGCCTGGAGAGCTTGTTCCAGGGACTCTTCCTTCTTTTTCTTCCTTCTCTGCTCATACGCCTCCAAAGAACCTGCAAGCTCTTCGACAGTGAGCGTTGATAGGTCCTTTGACTCCTCGATTGCACACACAATGTTCTCAAAGTTATCTGTCAGTGATCTCAAGATCTTTTCAACAACTCAGTTTGATGAGAGACTCTCACCATTCTGGCTTAGCTTGTTTACCACGGTCTCCACTCAAGTAATGAACTCGGATATGTCTTCTGATTCCTTCATCTGCATATTTTCCAGCTCACTCCTGAGGGTTTGAAGTCGTACTTGCTTCACACGTTCATCTCCTTTGTTTGCTTTTTCTAGGATATCCCATGCCTCCTTTGAAGATATGGCGTTGGAAATCTTCTCAAATCCGGATTCGTCAACAGCTCGGTATAATAAATACAGAGCCGCCTTGTCTTTTGCTCGAATGGTCTCCAATGCATTCAGCTAGTTATTTGAATACCCATCAGTGTTTGCCGGTTCGTCATACCCATTCTCGACCACGTCCCAGTTATCTTGGGAGCCGAAAAGAGCCTTCATTTGCACCTTCCAGGAGTCGTAGTTGACACCTTTCGTTAATTTGGGTAGCGAGATGTCATTAGTTAGACCTGCCATATTTCTCAAATGTTTACACTCAACTCACACAACTCTCGGTCTGCGCACACCACAACACTCTCTCTCGCAGCAGGTCAGTTCTCACACTCACCTTGCATATAGCTCTTGATACCAATTTGTTGGCAACAAGAAGGCAAGTATTTCAAAGCAAAGTTTCTCTAATCTCTCTTTTCTGTATGTATTTCATACAAACTTACATGGTTTATATAGGCAAAAAGGTTTGCCTCTTCGAATATCAAAGATAGATCAAGAGTCCTAATAAATAGTCTTACCACGCATGCCCCAAAAATATTAATGCTAATCTGGGAATACCAAACGACAATAGCAAAACAATCTTCCTATTTTAAGTTTATTTTATGACATGGCCTGAGAATTAGAGATATTGGAAGATTCAATACGGTCATATTAGCTAAATGGAAGTGGAGAATTAGGATAGAAGTAGAGGGAGTTTGGAGAGATGTTCTAGAATCTAGGTATGCGTGTTGGAGGGATATGAGGTCAACCATGAATAATAGGAAAAAATCTACTTGGTGGAAGGACATATGTAGAGTCTGTGTAGGAAACAACTCTAATTGGTTTGATAGTAGGATTAAGTGGAAAATGGGGAATGGGAGATGCATAAGGTTTTTGGGAGGATAAATGAATCAGCAATGTATCACTTATACAAACTTCCCTACTTGTATATAAACACTCATGGTTCCATATGTAATATACAAGCCTTTGTTGATCAATTTATAGCATATTTTCGCATTTCCGATTGCTACTTTCTGTTACCAAAGACTTCTAGGTTTAGAATGTAGGCTGCCTGATAAAGGCAGAATACCAAAGTTACATAACACCTAAATTAATCTGTTTAACTACGTCTCAAAACACCTTTACAAACATCAATTGGCCATTGACTTCAATTTTGTCACATGTCTCATGTGACTGTGTTACACACTGCCATACAATAGAACTAGTCACATTCGCAATAGATAACAACTATTCCCGTCCAAACTACTACTATATAAGATGAATTTGACAACGGAAGTATGAATATAATTCTTATTTTCCCACTTTGCTTCTTTTCTTAATATTGGAGTGTTGAAGTTCTCATAAATAGTCATCACAATAATTTCCTTGCCACTATGCTGAAACCGTCCTATGCCTCACTCAGCCTGCAAAAAATTGCCCTTATTCGTGTTCTCGTCCCGGTTTCTGAAGGAATATTAAGGACTTCATTGATATTTCGTGTTTGTTATTGAATGATCATTTCTTAGCCCATGATTCTAAATCAAAGTACTTATTGGATTTATGAAGAAGTTGCACATAACATTGTTTTTGAGTGATCCTAAAGTTTCGCTTAAAGAAAATCAATCAGGTTGTCTTGATTACTGTGCACGAAGCGGGTCTTTACCTTTTATCATTGATGCAATAGAATAATGCACGAGGGTTTTTGAAGGTGGAGTTCAATATAGAATGATTTGATGGAGAGAACATGAGAGAAAAAGAGAAAAAAAAAAAAGTTGAGTTTGGGATTGAATCCAATGGAAGGAAATATATAAGTACCAGTGCGTTGGCTAATATCATCGTCACTATATTTCTAAATAAAAGTAGTATAGTATGATATATAATTATAATAGTGGTTAATATGAACGTTAATTTAACACATTGGTTACGATTTTCTTTGATTTCACACTGATTCTTGTTAATAAAATATTATATATTAATAAAATAATATATATATATATATATATATATATATATATATATATATATTATATAACTGTGGAGAATGAACAGTAGTGTGACTTTATAGTATACCTTATGACTCTCTAACTATAAAGATTATAAAGAAAGCAGATGCATCTGCTACCCCATATTGCCACTCTTTGTTATAATATCCGAGTTCCTTGCTCTCCCTATGAAAGAGACATGGCTTCATTTAACTTCTTCATTTTTCACCTAACCTTCTTTTCCCTCTTTCTTCGTTGCGCTCCTTCTCCTATCATCCAAGGTGCTTTAGATCGAGGTTCAAAAGCTTTCTATAACTGCACGAGGAACAGCACTTTGGCTTCCTACAGCGCGGCTTACCGTTCTAACGTGAAAACAATCCTAGATTGGCTCTCCTCCAATGCCACTAACAATGCCAGATTCTACAACACTACAGTTGCTAGCAGACACACAGCAGATACTGCCTATGGTAGCTTCCTTTGTATAAGAGTCGACGACCCTAAACTCTGCAAACAATGCGTGATAGAAGCTTCCAAACTTATATCATCGCTTTGCACCATTGCAAAAGAGGCTATCATATGGTACGACGTGTGCTATGTGCGCTACTCGGATCGTCGTTTCTTCTCCACTGTGGAGGAGAGTCCTAAACTCTCCTCTATGAATGAACAGAACTATGTGGGTCAGGTTGGGCGCTTCAACAATATTGTGTGGGATATGCTGAACGATCTAAGAAGTGAGGCAGCAAGTGCTTCTAACAAATGCGCTGATAAGTCTGTGAACATCACAGATAACCAAAAGTCGTATGGCTATGCTTGGTGCCTGCCATACCTGACCAAAGAGAACTGCAGCTGGTGTCTTAGCGATGCCATAGCAGAGATTCCAACCGGTTGCTGCAGGGGAAAATCTGGGGGAACAATAATATTTCCTAGTTGTGGTGTTAGATACGAACTATTTCCGTTCCATTTGGCACAAGTAAATAGTGGTAGGGAGTCTCCGCCACCACTTCCCAACAGTCCTCCCCCTTTTGCTTCACCAGGTTAGGTAGCTATGATTATCTCAGGTTTTGTATTCTCTTAAAAAAATCATTGGAAATACATTTGATCATCTATTCCCAGAGAAACAGAAAAGACTCTGGAAGTGTAAGTAGTATGATGTGACAGGTATCGTGAGGTATTTAGAACGAACGGGGTGTCAAAGATCATTACTATTATCACAATTTTGTAACTATTTCATACACTAGACATGAGGTATAAGTTTATGAATTTGGAAAAACAGTAGGGTCAGATCGTAAGATTTTATCGATCGTTACGTGGCAAAGTTATATCTAGAACACCTTGAGAAAGCATCAGTTGTCTGATAACTATTGGTCTTGGTAAAGATAGTTTGGTAGGAGATCTTGCAGAATGGGAGAATAATAGGCCTTTTCGATGTACAATTTGGAATCTTAGCTGACGCAAGGAGAGGCTTGATTGGGAAAAGAATCTAGAAGGACAAATGATAGTCATGATTTCTAATGTAAAGTGGGAGGCGAGGGGTCAAGACAGGTTGGTTTGGGTGGAGGAGGATCTTCAAGAGTATACAGTTAAGTCTGGTTACAGTATCTTGAATTGTGAGGATCTAATGCAGATTTCAAAGACTTTTCAGGTATTATGATCTTTAAAAGTTGCTCCTTCAGCGTTAGTGTGTGCTTGGAGGTTACTTTTGGATAGGTTGCCAACTAGATCCAACCTAGCCAGAAGGGGTGTTCAACTAGAGAGTGAGCAGTTCCCTTTGTGCCAAGAACATGTTGAAACTGCTAAACATCTTTTTAATACCTGTAGAGTGGCAAGACAAGTATGGGATATGTGTGACAGGTGGGTAGGGAACGTGGTTGTTCAACATGAGTCTACATCTGTTAATTTTCAGAGTTACTGTCTATTGAGTCAAAGGAAGGGAGTTAATAGAGTGTGGAAAGGAATGTGGGTGGCTATTGTTTCAGAGACATGGAATCTTAGAAATAAGGTGGTTTTTAAAGGTGGGCTTGTGGATGCTGAAGAAATATTTTGTCTAGCTCAGTTAAAGGTTTGGCTCTGGTTTAAGTTTAAGTTGAAGAGAACCACTTTTTCTTACTCGGATTGGCACTTATCTCCGATGGTGTGCTTACATGCTATGGCTTAGATTTTCATGTTAGTAAGGTGGGATTTGTTATGAAAGTCTGAGAGTGACCAGGTTTTGCAGGTTAAGTGATTAGGGAGTTGTGACCTTGCTAACATTATGTATTCTTGGGTGGTTTTAGTTTCTTGTGTGTATTTTATTTGTTTATGTTTATGTGTGCTTAAATATGTTTAGAAAGGCGAATTTGTTTCTTAGGCACTTATTTCTTGATGCGGTAGTGTGTATTAGGGTTGGAACACTCCTGAAGTATTTCCTTTATTATTCATTCATTTTTTGCTGTTAAAAAAAAAAATAACTATTGGTCTTGGAAATATAGATTCATGCTAAACACTTTCTCTTAGCCATTCATTGTGCATTTTAGGCAGCCAAGCTCTTTTCTTCCTCTTCATCATTTAAAAGATAAAACTCCCATCGGTAATGAGAAATATATTATTTTAGTTGTGTGATACATGACTTGGGTAATGAAAACATGTTGGTTCTCTTTTTTATTAGGTAACACCAGTATCTTGAGTACTACTTGTTGATGAGTCTTGATGAGTCTGACTTGTTTAGTAGAGTGTCCTATTTGGTTTTATGTGTTGATAGTTGTGTGACATTTTTTTTGGTTAGGATGTTTGTATAAGAGTTGGAACAACCCTTAAGTGTTTCTTTTATTTTATTTGTTCATTGCTGTTAAAAAAAAAAAAAAGTTGTGTGATACATAATACTTCTTGCTGCAAAGTAGAGATAACATAAGGTATCGATATTCTTGCAGGGAAAAGAAAACACAAGACACTAACAATAATTGTGACTGTTGTTCCAATTGTTGTTTCACTGGTGCTTTCATACTTGGGCTGCAGCTGTTTTCTACGTAGGAAAGAAACAAAGAATCAGCATGATATTCTCAAAGAAAGCTGTAATGTAGAAAAAAATACACTTTTTTTTTTCCACAACCTCAAGAAGTACTTCCTTTAGCTTGAAACTGAATTGAAATTTCTTTGCTGTAGTTGGGAATGACAGTACCACTTTGGAGACCTTGCGATTTGAATTAACCAAAATTGAAGCTGCAACAAATAAATTTGCTAAAGATAACATGATAGGCAAAGGCGGATTTGGAGAGGTCTATAGGGTAAATATTAACCTAGTTGCAAATTAAAAGGTAATAGTTGTATACTTATTTCCCATATTAACTGTATGTTTTTCAGGGTATTCTTTCTGATGGACGAGAAATAGCTGTGAAGAGGCTTACAGGAAGCTCTCGGCAAGGTGCAGTAGAGTTTAAAAATGAGGTTCAAGTTATAGCCAAGCTTCAACATAGAAATTTAGTGAGATTACTCGGATTTTGCTTAGAAGATGATGAAAAGATACTCATTTACGAGTATGTGCAAAACAAGAGTCTTGATTATTTTTTATCAGGTATGATATTCTAAACTATATTAGACATCAAACAAAAGATGTCTTGGAAGATGCATGACTTTTATAATTTATTCTGATTCCAACTAGTTAGAAATTGAGACTTTTTCTAGATACTTTAAGTTGCATATGTTTTGCTTTGCTTTGTTAAGTTAAAACTAACGTTAATAATTTTATGAAAGAGTTGGTTTTGTGACCGTGATTAGGTAAAAAGTTATGTTAGTTCTTACTTTGTGGATATTTTTATATCTCTTTTATATATTTACCTAAGAGGCAACTTTGATTTTTGCACTTACTTAGAAAATTGAAGTTTATTATTTTTCTCCCTTCTTCCGTTGTCCAACTTCGAAAAACCCTCTTGCTTGTTTAACTTGTTTTCTCATTTTGTAATATGTATCAAAAGTCATATACATACCAGAAAAAAAAATACCATAAGAAATGATGACATTAAGCAATAGTTCTTTACCTCTACCTCTAATTTTTTAGGAGAAAATTATGATTTGTGGGCTGCCCAAATGATAACTTATTTGATATCTCAAACTTTTTGAGAAGTGGTGCAAAATGGAAGTAAAATGACCCCTAAATTTATCAAACAACCCAACAATGGCTCAAATAAGATTCCATAATAAGGAAGTGATAAAGGAAGGCAGAGCACTTGTCATTATACATGCAACAATACACTATGATACTTTTATCAATATATTGAATCTTGAGACAAAAAAGAAGCTTGGGACAAGCTCAAGTAGGAGTTCCAAGGCAGTAAAAAGAAGGAGGATGAAAGTGTTGAATGTGTGAAGAGAATTTGAAGCAATAAAAATGATGGAGTTTGAAAAAGTGAAGGAGTTTTCGAACAGATTTTCTAAAGTGGTTACTTAAATCAGATTGTTAGGTGAAGAGCATAAAGATCAAAGATTTGTGGAGAAAATTTTGGTGTCTTCCGAAGAGGTTTTAGTAAAAAATCCCACTAAAAACGGAAGAAAATTTGAAGGTGTTTTGTGGCTAACACCAAAAACAAACCTCAATGTAAAACTAGCTATGAAAAAAAAAACACTTTTGGTGAGAAGAAAGGCAAAGGAAAAAAGGAAGAAGACAACAACAAAAGAGAAGGTTGAAAAATTACTGTTGGTTCAAGCCTTGAGCCAGATGTAGAGCTTGCAACCAGCTTGGTGATGTAGAAAAAGTTTGCAAAAAGGACAAGAAGCTAAAGTTGTTGGGTACCAAGAACAAATTGAGGAGCCATTGTTTATCGTTTCTTATTTTGCAAGTAACAACAAAGACGTTTGATTCGTAGACAACGATGGTATCAATCATATGATTCATGATGCTTGTTTTTTCAGGGAATTGGATTATTTCTACTTCTCCAAAGTTACTATTGACAATGATGAAAGTGTTAATGTTAAAGGAAGTAGTGGTTATCATTGAAACTCCTCCTTCAAGTACTAAATTTCATATGTTTTATTTGCACCTGAGTTAAGTCAAACTCTTGTAAGTGTAGGACAAATGTTTGGAAGGAATTATGATTTGCGTTTTAAAAATATGAGATGTACCATATTTGATCCCATGGATGTGAGATCATGTCTATTAAAATGAGAGGGAAAAGTTTTTCTTTAGAATCTGCTTTTCTAAGCAAGGTAGACAATTCTTCCTTGTGGCATAAGATTTTAGTTACTCGACCTTAAGGTTAATGAAGTCATAATTTAGTGCAAAATATGAGTTCTATTCAAGAACATGATAATGTGTGTGATGTATGTCAACATGGAAAGTAAAGCAAACTGCCATTTCCTCCTGAAGTAAGTTGGAGAGCTACTGAAAAATTACAACTTATACACACTGATATTTGTGATCGATGAGCACAACATCCTTAAATGGTAATAGATAGCTTTTGTTATTTGTAGATGACTTTATAAGGATGAGTTGGGTACTTCTTTCTAAAACAAAAGTTAGATGTGTTTGTTGTTTTTCAAAAGTCCAAGCTTGTAGTTGAAAATGAGGCTAAATGCAAAATTAGAAAGCTCAAATTTGATAATGAAATTGAGTATACAATGAGGGAGTTCAAAAGATTCTATGAACAAGCATGAATTCAACATTAGTTAATTGTTCCTTACACTCCTCAACAAAACAAGATGAGTGAAGGAAGAATAGGACAATTATGAAGGTGACAATATGTTTGCTCTCTGACAAAGACCTTTCAAAACCCTTTGGACAGAGGCAGTGAACACCTCTACATACTTGTTGAATATGTTTCCTACCAAAGCCTTGAAAGAAAAAACTCTGAAGCTGGAAGGAAGCCTTTGGTGGAGCATCTAAAAAGATTTGGTTGTGTATGTTATACTCTTGTTCCATTTATAAAGAGAGACAACCTAGATCACAAGTCAGAAGTTGGTATTTGTTTTAGGTATTGTAAAACTCCAAAGGTTACAAGATATGCAATCATTTGATAAAGAAAATTCTTATTTATAGGAATGTGAAATTTGATGAGTTTTCTAGATGGAATTAGGAGAATTGTAAAGTAGAGTCTCTAGCAAAAAATAACTTGAAGTAGACAGTCTCTAAGAAAAATATTTAGAAATTAAAGAAAAGATTTAGATGATCATGATTATGCTAAATTTCCAGTTACAGACACTAAAACTCTTGCTACAATTTATGAAATTTGTAACATTGTTGCATTAGAACCTGATGAAGCTACTAAAATAGATGGGCGGAAATATATTACGCAGGAGAAGAATATGATTGAGAAAAGTATACTTTATAAATATGGAAGTTTCACAAGCAGAACTGTAAACTAGTGAATACAGCCTTTGTAAATGAGTTGTCACTTAATGATGTCAGTAACATAGTAGAAGCTTCTGTTTATAGAAGCTTAATTGGTTCTTTGTTATATCTTGCAGTCATTAGACTAGACATAATATTTGTTGCAAGTTTGTTGTCTAGATTAACGCATTGTTTTAGTCAATATTGATATAGTTTTCAAAGGATGAAAGTGGAGATCTTTAAGTTAGTCCTTATTTTATGGAGACAATCTTTGTTTTTGTAACACAACCTAATGCACTTAGAAAATTGAACTTTGTTGTTTTTCTTCCTTTTTCCGATGTGTAATTTCATAAAAATCATCTTCATTTTTTTTCAACAACTTGTTATTGTCTTTTGATTTCATAACATAACTAAATAAATGATAATCCTGAAATGTTTACTTATTCTAGATATCAAGAAGAGAAGAATATTATCTTGGTCCGAACGACAAAAGATTATAAGAGGAATTGCACGAGGAATTTTATACTTACATGAAGATTCTTGTCTAAAAATAATACATCGTGATCTTAAACCTAGTAATATTTTATTAGATAGTAATATGAATCCAAAGATTTCGGATTTTGGTATGGCCAGAATTGTTGCTGGAGATGAAATTGAAGAAAGTACAGGCAGAATTGTAGGAACATAGTAAGATGTCATTCCTTCTTTCATTCACTTTATCATGTCATCACTACAAGAAAAAGATTATTTAGAGATCAATTTTTAGCTACCAAATAAAATTGTTACTAATTGTGACCAAAATAGTCACCAAATTAGATTTTGGTTGCTAAATAACTACAAAATAGAAGTAATGATTAAATTTAGTGACCAATTATTTGACTTAATTGGTCACTAAATTCAATCATTACTTCTATGTTGTAATTATTTAGCAACCAAAATCTAATTTGGTGAATATTTTGGTCATAATTAGTAACAATTTCATCTAGTAACTAAAAATTGATCTCTAAATAACTTCTTTCTTGTAACGCATGCTTTAACTATCAATCATTATCACTCTCACTAAACATATTTATTCATATTTTATATACAGTGGTTATATGCCTCCTGAGTATGCAATGCATGGACAATTTTCTGTGAAATCTGATGTATTTAGTTTTGGAGTTATGGTTCTAGAGATTATTAATGGAAAGAAAAAAGGTTGTTCATCTGAACCAGAGGTTATTGATGACATCCGAAGACATGTAAGTACAAAATTTATTCAATTTCTATTTTGTAAATAGAAGAAAAATATGGGGTTGAGAGTTTGATTTGATTCTTGACATATGGGAATTGTAGGCCTGGACAAAATGGACACAGGAAACACCATTAGAACTATTGGATCCTCATATGGAAGGACCTTATTCTTGCGAAGAAGTCATCAAATGTATCCACATTGGTTTGTTATGTGTTCAGGAAGATCCAAACGATAGACCTACAATGGCCACAATTGTGTTTTACCTCAACAACCATTCAATCAACTTGCCTTCCCCTCATGAACCAGGATATTTTAAGCAAATCAGAAACGAAAACATGACTACCAATAAAGAATTGGTAAATGTTAGTGATTCCATCAATGTAATCTCTCTAACTACATTTTTTCCTCGATAATACAATGGCCACATTCTTTGGTGTCTTATTTGTTGCTTATAGAACATAAAATTTAAAATAGGCGTTGAATTGTAACAAATCCATATGAACATTTATTATGTCTTCGAATATACATTAAAACAAATTGGGACAATAAAACTTGAATTTTGGTAACTATATTACCGACTTGTTCAGAAATTCATCCTAAAATTCAAAATTTGAATTTGGGAAACTATATTAATGAGTTCTTCAGAATTTCATCATAAGATTCAAAATGTTTTAAATTTATCAAAAATTTCAGAATTTGAATCTGGGCAACTATATTATTGAGTTCTTCATAATTTCATCATAAAATTTCGAATTTACAAAATGGTTCACTTGATCATGTTGTAACTCTATAAGCATTATATCACTCTCTTGACTAAAATCATGTTGTGAGTTATTTGAGAGGAAATAGTGAGAATAAAATGTATGAAGAGATATAATTACATGACAAGAATCAGGTTCCAATCAAGATGCTAAAGATTTCACACTATTCTCTATTAATTAAATGTATTAATTGGAGTAATTTTCATCCCAATATTTGGTTAACTGCTTATGCGTCACAGTTTCTATTTATATAACGAACTTTTATTGGTACTCGTCATGATGGATTATATTCAATGATAAGATTTCTATAGAAAGCAAAGTTTAAGAAAAAAAATTTAGGAATAATTGTAAGGCTTCCAAATTAAATTGGGATGGGCTGGATAATGTAAATTGAGATATATAAAATTAAACTTAGTTTTTGTAAAGTTAAAATCATAAGTGATTTTTTAAAAAAAAAAAACTAATAAATTAAATATGGAATTAATCTAATTTTTAAAAAACTAAGCCAGAACAATTTTTGAATGAATTATAGACTTAGGATAAAAGTGTTTTCAGAAAATATAAAATGATAAAAATAGACTCTTGAGAATATTTTATGTGAACCATGACTTAGGGATAACGAGTCTCTAGAAGTGAGAGAAACTGTGATGGATTAATTGGTTTTGAATAAACAAAGTTTAAGATTAACTCTCAAGTCCTAGCCCATGTGGCCCAGCCAAGAGAATTATTAATTAACTCAATGGATAATCGATTTTATGCATTGAGACAGAGATGACAATTCTATCTATTTGAAGTTGTTTTTCTTTTCTTTTTTTATGCCATTTTTTAAGAGACTACCTAAACTATATTTCGCTGTAATTTCTAGCAGTATAAAGTTCCCTCTTCCTAGGAAGAAATATATTGGGGGCAATCTGGCTGAAAGATTCCCTGATCTAAGTTAGACAGCGTGCATAGATTATTATATGTTGAGTCGCGCAAGTGATTAATTTTATTTATTCGTAACTTTTCTTTTCCCCATAAAATAGCATGAAAATTTGTTTTCGTTGTGCTGTGCTAGCGAGCTATTCATAGTCAAATTCAACAAGCATCAGAAGCAAGAATGTGAACAGAAAAATTAAATGCTGGGGAGCACCACACCTAAACCCTCATGCTCAAAAGTACACCTTCCAGGAAGGGGAACACATTTTATTCTTTTTTGACTCACTGATCCGTTGACTTGTGTCGTCTAGCTACTTTCCTCAGCTGGGTTATGAAGAAGTTATAGTTTAAGTAGAGTTCATTGCATGGTAGTGTACTATTATCCAGAATTAACAAACAAGTCCATGTCTTCCTTTAATCTTGTCCACATTTTTACCCTTCTCAGCTTCATCATCAATTTCGTAACCACTGAAGCACAATTCGACCGCAGTATGTTGGGCCCCAGATGCGCATATTTCAACAGGACCACTCCAAAGAGCGCCTTCGAATTTAACCTGAGGACCGTTCTTTCTGATTTATCTTCCAATGCCACCGCCAATAGCAAGTCATTCTACAACACCACAGTGGCCACAAGAAACCACCCCGAAAGTAGTGTATACGGAATGTTCTTCTGCTGGGGTGACGTCCCACCTCAGCTTTGTAGCCAGTGTGTGGCAACCGCAACCAAAGCAGTGTTCTCAGATCCAGAACAAGTGCTCTGGTGTTCCTTAGCCCCATATGCAGTGATTACCTACAGAGACTGCATGATTCGGTATTCCAACATTTCTTTCTTCTCCACCCCTGACTTAAATTCGGGCTCCTATTCATGTTTCTCTATCGATGTGTCCAATAAGACGAAGTTGATGAGTTTGTATTCCAAAACCATTAACGAAGTGGTGGAAAAGGCAGCAGCAAATTCTTCTGTTGGTGGGAAGAAGTATGCCACAAAGGAAGCAAGGATAGCTGGTTTTCAGACCCTTTACTGTGAAGCTCAGTGCACACCTGACCTGTCACCCCAAGATTGCAGAAAATGTCTAAATGTTATGGTAAAGGATGCTCAACAGACATGTCTACAAGACTTACCGATGAGTGATGGTAATCCCAGCTGTAGCATGAGGTGCGATGTGTATCCTTTCTATCGCCCCAGTACGTCTCCGCCACCTTCGGGACTCGTTGAGGTCACACATTCTTCCAACACAGATCCACAAGCTCCTGTTTATCTTTCCCACAATTGTTCCAGCAATGACACCATGATCGCCACTTACCCAACTTTCCGGTCAAATCTCGAAAACCTCTTCACTTCCTTGTCTTCCAAGTCCACCGCCAATTCCGGTTTCTATAACAACACCGTTGGCACAGTCAGTGGCTTCTTCATGTGCTTCGGTGACCTTTCCCCTACCCTCTGTGAGCTATGTATCCAAACTGCAACCCAAAGAATATCCTCAGAGTGTCCCTCCTCTAAAGAGGCTACCATTTGGTACAATCACTGTTTGCTTCGCTATTCCGATCACCCGTCTCTCCCCACACTGGACACAACCCCCTCTTATCGCCACTTCAATATCGTCAACACTTTCAAACCCAACCAGCAGCAAAGCTTCTTCGCGTGGACTTTGGCCAATTCTTTATATCAAGTGCAGTCTGATATTACGGCAGAGCACACTACCACTAAGAATTATGGCATTAAATCAGGAAAACTGAATGATAATCAAACCCTCTATACTCTTGCTCAATGTAGGCCAGATCTATCTTCTGAGGATTGCAATAATTGTCTAGATAGCATTATCAGAATGGAAATTCCATGGTGTTGTTTGGCGAGTCCAGAGGGAAAAGTACTGTACCCAAGCTGCTATGTTATGTTTGGCTTGTCCCCATTTCACAGTGAAGCTTCTCTAGTTGATGCGCGCAAGCCACATTCTTCTTCTCCACCTACAGGTGATGTCCCCATTCCTGCAATATTTCCATTCACACACTACCTGTTTACTCAAGTTTCAAACTTTTTCAACTGATCATTTTAGTTTAAATGTACTGTTAATATACATATTTTTACATTATTAACCAATTAAAAATTATTTTAAATATAACTTTTTGAAAGTAATTTCTTCTAAGGTTATTTTGATTTGGTAGTGTCAGAGAACATATGGTAATCTGATTGAATTACAATGTAAGAAAGTGTATTTTAAAAACTTCACGTTTTAATATATAATTTCACTATCATAATGGTTAATGTTTTTTAAAAGCAGGAGAAATTTCTACAAAATTTTTAAAAAACTAGATTCTTCACGTTTTATCGATGGCTCATTGATCTGAGAGTTGGTTTCTTATGCAGAAAAAGATAATGGGTCAAAAACAATTATCTTAATTGTTGTCCCCTTAGGTGTCTCCGCCATACTCCTTTCCTTCTGCTACTATTTGCTAAGGACAAAAACAATGAAAATTAATTATAACACTCTTCTCAGAGAAAATTGTAAGTATTCTGATTATATATATATATATATATATATATATATATATATATATATATATATATATATATATATATATATATATATATGGAGTTTCAATCCATCATTATTCGTTTGAATATTTTAGGGAAATTCAAATTTAATTCAGCAAATTAAACATTTTTTTAATTAGTTGGTCAGGAAAGTATCACTTTAGAGGGATTGCAATTCGATTTGACTACAGTTAAAGCAGCAACAAATAATTTTTCGCATACGCATAAGATTGGTAAAGGTGGATTTGGCGAAGTTTACAAGGTAAAAAACGTAATAATTTATTTTTATCATGTTTTTTAATACAAATAAATACTTATTAATATTTTTTTTTCAGGGTATTCTTTGTGATGGACGTCATATAGCTGTAAAAAGACTTTCAACAAAATCTAAACAAGGTTTAGTAGAGTTCAAGAACGAAGTTCTATTAATAGCCAACCTTCAACATAGAAATCTTGTGTCGCTGGTAGGCTTTTGTTTAGAAGAAGATGAAAAAATTCTTATATATGAATTCATGCCAAACGGGAGTCTTGACTGTCTTTTATTTGGTTAGATATCTTTAACTCTAAACTATTTCTAAAGTTATTTGCTATATTATATCATATATTAATTCAAGTATTTTGAACATTATATATGCTTTCTAATACATGATATTAGTTAAGGTATTTCTTATGTTGTAATTTGTATTTACAATTTAAATTATTTTTGTAGGTACTCAAGAGAAATTAAATTGGTCCATACGTTATAATATTATACTAGGAACAGCTTCAGGAATTCTCTATTTACATGAATATTCTCGATGTAAAGTTATACATCGTGATCTTAAACCAAGTAATGTTTTATTAGATGAAAATATGAATCCAAAAATTTCAGATTTTGGTTTGGCTAAAATCATTGAAATGGATCAAGATCGTGGAAGTACACATAGAATTGCTGGAACATAGTATGTCTTTTTCTAGTTATATATTTTCTTATAAATCTCATTTTTAAATATATTATATGTAAGTTATGTTTTAGCTAATACGAAGTCTTTTTCTTGTAGTGGTTATATTTCACCAGAATATGCTATGTTTGGACAATTCTCTGAAAAGTCAGATATTTTTAGTTTTGGTATAATGATTCTTGAGATTATCAGTGGCAAAAAGAATTCCCACATTGTGGGAGAAGGCATTATTGGTTATGTGAGTGTGATGATATCCAGTTATTTATTTTTGTTTGATGAAATCTTTTTAAGTATTAATATTATTTTTTATAAACTATTGTAGGTTTGGAAACAATGGAAAGACCATGAACCATTAAGCATCTTGGATTCATACATAAAAGAAAGTTATTCAGCAATTGAAGTTCTCAAATGCATTCATATTAGTTTATTATGTGTTCAAGAAAATCCAAAGGATAGACCTTCAATGAAAACAATTATTTCATATCTTAATCATCACTCACTTGAACTGCCATCCCCACAGGAACCGACATTTTCCTTCCACAAACGCAGAATGGATTCAGAGATAGTTATACAAAGAGAGTTCAAATCCAATCAAGCTGTTGGAGATTTCGAATCATTATCCGTTAATGAAATGTCCATGAGTAATTTTTATCCTCGTTAGATACTAAACCTTGATGGACATTCAAGTTTAAAGTGTTTAAAATCTTATTACAGTATCTTAATACCACACAAAATTTGATTAAGAATTTTGCATCATGGTGAAGTTGGAGTTGTTTCTCTCCTAACCCCAAACACTTTCATACCACTTGCAAGGTTTTTATCCTCAACATGTTGATGATCTTGAATAACAGTATTATGTTGTGCCGTGTTGTTAGATATAGTTAACATTAATCACATTCAATTTTTTCAATATTAATTTCATTACCTTTATAACCAAGTTGAAATGATTAGAAATATTGCAATCAATAGACATAAATTCATATCAAACTCGTGAATATCTGTTCTCTGTGTAAAATACATTTTTTCTGTTCATTCAAATTATTATAACGAATTATTTGGCTTTTGCTGACAACAACATATAGAAAATCACTTTTTTTCTACTCGGATTGACCCTTATCTCCGATGATGTGCTTACATGCTATGACTTAGATTTTTATGTTAATAAGATGGGATTTGTTATGAAAGTCTGAGAGTGACCAGATTTTGCAGGTTAAGTGATTAGGAAGTTGTGACCTTGTTAATATTCTATAATTTTTGGGTGGTTTCAGTTTCTTGTGTGTATTTTATTTGTTCATGTTTATTTGTGCTTTTTAGTGTTCTCAAGAAAAGTATTTAAGTATGTTTAGAAAGGTGAATTCGTTTCTTAGGCACTTATTTCTTGATGTAGTATTGTGTATAAGAGTTGAAACATCCCTGGAGTGCTTCCTTTATTATTCATTCATTTTTTGCTGTTAAAAAAAAAAATATATATATATATATATATATATATATATATATATATATATATATATATATATATATATAAGAGAACATAATAATAAACTAAATAGACCATAAAATAAATGTTTTCAAATACATCACGATACTAACAATAAGTTTATAATTAAGTAAAAAAATTAACTTCTTGGTATATAACTCGCTATAATATCCTCAAGTTTCTTCTTGCTTATAATTATGTTTCATGAACATGAAATAGAGACCTATCATTTTGTTCCAATAATTTCGGTTGACTTAATCTACGTGTGATTGATCATTGTTTACTTCCTATAAAAAGATTATAAAAAATCAACATGCTACAAAAAAATGCAGTCAAGTTCCACCTTCTTAGAAAGAAATATAGGCAAGGGAATTATTAATTAACACAATGGATAATCCATTATGCATTGAGACAGAGATCTAGATACAATTCTATCTATTTGAAGTTGTTTTTTTTTTTTTTTATGACATTTTTTTTAAGAGACCTACCTGGACTGTATTTTGCAGTGATTTCTAGCCTGTAAAGTTACCTCTCCTAAAAAGAAATATATTGTGGGGAATCTGGCTGAAAGATTGACCGATCTAAGTTAGACAGCGTGTATAGATTAATACATGTGAGTCGCGCATGTGATTAATTTTATTTATTCATAACTTTTCTTTTCCCCATAAAATAGGATGAAAATTTGTTTTCATTGTGCTGTGCTAGCCAGCTATACATAGTTAAATTCAACAAGCATCAGAAGGAAGATTGTGAACATATAAATTAAATGCCGGGGAGCAATACACCTCAACCCTCGTGCTCGAAACTACACCTTCCAGGAAGATGAACACATTTTATTCTTTTTTGACTCACTGATCCGTTGACTTGTGTCGTCTAGCTACTTTCCTCTGGAGCGTAAAGTTATAGTTTAAGTACAGTTCATGGGCATTGCAAATTCCCAGTAGATAACACCATTGCATGGTAGTGTACAACTATCCAGAATTAACAAACAAGTCCATGCCTTCCTTTAATCTTGTCCACATTTTTTCCCTTCTCAGCTTCATCATCAATTTCGTAACCACTGAAGCACAGTTCGGCTACGATTTGTCGGGCCATAATTGTTCAGAAAGCCTAACTTCTCCAAACAGCAGTTTCCAATCGAACGTGAGGACCCTTCTGTCATATTTAACTTCCAACGCCACCGCTAACAAGCAATTCTATAACACCACAGTCACCGGTAGAACCCACTCCGACACTGTGTATGGAATGTTCTTTTGCTTCGGTGACGTCCCCCCTCAGCTTTGCAGCGAGTGCGTTGCAAACGCAACCAATGCAATATTCTCAGACCCAGAGTCATATCCAAACTGTTCCTTGACAACAGATGCAGTGATTGGGTACGAAGACTGCATGTTTCGCTTTTCCAACCGTTATTTCTTCTCCAAGCTCGATTTGTATACATACTTTCGCCTTCCCTGCGACCCTGACAGTGAGCTCATGCCCTTGAACAGTTTGTTATTGAAAACATCTAAGGAAGCGGTGGATGAGGCAGCCGAATCTCGTATTGGTGTGAAAAAGTATGCCACAAGGGAAGCACGGATATCTGGCTTTCAGACCCTTTACTGTGAAGCTCAATGTACACCTGATCTTTCACCGCATGACTGCAGAAAATGTCTAAATTTTCTCGTGCCGGATACTCCAGATAACATGTGTCTACCTAGGTATCGTTTGTTTAGCTGTAGCTTGAGGTGCGAATTCTACCCTTTCTATCGCCCCAGTACTGCTCCCGCACCTCCCGAACCTGTTCTGGTTCCTAATTCTTCCGACACAGATTCCCAAGATCCGCTTTATCTTTCCCACAACTGTTCCAGTTCCAGCAACAAAACCATGATCACCACCGACAGTGCTTTTCTTTCGAATCTCGGGACACTCTTCACTGACTTGTCTTCCAACTCCACCAACAAACCCCGTTTCTTCAATACCACCGTCGGCACGGTGAGTGGCCTCTTTATGTGTCGGGGGGACCTTTCTCCTGATCTCTGTCGACTATGTGTCTCAGATGCAATCAAACGAATAGCCTCAGAGTGCCGCTCTTCCAAAGAGGCAGTTATTTGGTACAATAACTGCTTTCTTCGCTATTCCAATGACCCATTTCCCTCCACACTGGAAACCACTCCTACCTATCACCGCTTCAATATAGAAAATACTTCTGACCCCAATCTGCACCGAAGATTCTTCACTTGGACTTTGGCGAAGGCTTTATTTGAAGCACAGATGGATACTGGGGGGCCATTTAAGAATTATGGAACAAAGGAAGCAAAACTTAATGATCACCAAAGCCTCTATACTCTTGCTCAGTGCACGCCAAATATAGATAGTTTCTCATGCGAACTTTGTCTAGGAAAGATTTTCAACAGCGAAATTCCATGGTGTTGTTTGGCGAGTCCAGTGGGAAAAGTATTTTATCCTAGCTGCTACATGATATTTGGATTGTCCCCAATTAACAGCAGTGATCATCAAACTGAATCCAGAGGCCCAGCTACAGGTGACCTTCTGATTCAATCAATATTTGCTTAAATAATTACCTAATTCATATACTCCCTCACAAACTTTCAAACTTATTTAACCGATAACTTTAGTACATACTACATGGTACCAGTAACTATATATTAATCAACCGAAAAATATATATTATTGATGCCTGAATTAATGAGGCGTGTTAATATGTAGGAAATAAAAAAGGTTGGTCAAGAACACTTATCTTAATTGTTGTCTTCGTGGCTCTCTCGGTGGTACTCCTTTCCTTTTGCTGCTATTTAAGACGGAAAAAAGCAAGAAAGAGTAGCTATAAGACTCTTCTTGGAAAAATCTGTAAGTGTTGTAATTATGATTCAAATGAAGTTTCAATCTATAATTACTTACATGTGAGATTTAAAGTTTTTTCCCACTGAATTAATTTAACCATATTTTGGTATAGTTGGTCATGAAAGTGTCACTTTAAAGGGCTTGCAATTCGACTTGAGTATAATTAAGACAGCAACGAATACTTTTTCCCATGAGAATAAGATTGGCAAAGGTGGATTTGGAGAAGTTTACAAGGTAAGAAAATGTGATAGTTTTTTGTTTATACTTTCTTTATCATGTTTTCAGTACAAACAAAATGATGATATGTATATTTTGAAGGGTATTCTTCCTGATGGACGACAAGTAGCTGTTAAAAGACTTTCAAGATATTCTAAGCAAGGTTCAATAGAGTTCAAAAATGAGGTTTTATTAATAGCCAAGTTGCAACACAAAAATCTTGTGACATTTATAGGATTTTGTTTAGAAGAACAAGAAAAGATTCTTATCTACGAATATATGCAGAAAGGAAGCCTTGATTATCTTTTATTTGGTTAGATATCTTCCACCTTAAACTTTTTAATTATTTAAAGTGATTTGAATACTACATAGTTACAATTGTGTTTTTTTTTCTTATTGGTTGTTTTGCAGATAATACTCAACTACGAAAATTAAGTTGGTCTGAGCGTTATAAGATTATAGAAGGAATTGCTCTAGGAATTTTATATTTACATGATTATTCACGACTTAAAATTATACATCGAGATTTTAAATCTAGTAATGTTTTATTAGATGAGAACATGAATCCTAAAATATCAGATTTTGGCATGGCTAAAATTGTTGATTTGGATCAAGAACGTGGAATTGTTGGAACATAGTAAGTTTTTTTTCTACATATCTTTATTTTCTTGTTTGTCTCACTTTTATACATGTTTTGTTAACTAATTTATAATTTTTCTATAGTGGTTACATGTCACCGGAATATGCTATGTTAGGACAATATTCTGAAAAGTCAGATGTTTTTAGTTTTGGTGTGATACTTCTCGAAATTATTACCGGAAAGAAGAACATGAATGCTTATGAATCACAATACCAATCAGATACTATTGTGGAAGGCCTCATGGGTTTTGTGAGTATAGTATTCCAGAACTTTTCACATATGTAAAATGAGACTGATTTTAATTTAAATAAATATTAACATATGAATATTTGTTTTGATAATTTATTATAGGTTTGGAGACAATGGAAGGATGAAAGATTATTAAGTATCTTGGACTCCAACTTAAAGGAAAATTTTTCAGAAGTGGAAGTTCTTAAATGTATTCATATTGGTTTATTATGTATTCAAGAAAATCCAAATGTTAGACCTACAATGTCAACCGTTATTTCATATCTTAACAATCCCTCAGTTGAATTGTCATCTCCACAAGATCCAATCTTTTTCATGCGGAACATGGATCACGAGATAATTCCACAGCAAGGATCAAGTTCCGGTCAAGATGACAATGGTTACAAACAATTATCTATTAACGAGATGTCTGTAAGTAATTTTTATCCAAGATAATTCATTCATTTCTTATTTGATAGTATTATCTGTTTCCGTTTGTTTTCGTAGAAAATTATCAATTTATCTTTCTAAAGTATAATAAACTTTCATTTAACATTATGTTGGTGTTGAGGTTTTTATACGGTGTATCTATTCACCTTTTCTATTAAAATCTGAGAATGGTCCTAAAGGTGCAACTATATGCTAAAGATTTATATTTATATTGAACAAGTATTACCTTATCGGCAAAATCCTTTTAATACCTTTCGTATTCACATAAAGGGATTATCATAATATGTATATATATATATATATATATATA
>Ga0209700_102112_pt1 | contig 40846 bp, 23 predicted proteins | sample SiratroredBW_FD_187528 | JGI IMG/M metagenome (GOLD analysis project Ga0209700, IMG submission 187528) | Root nodule microbial communities of legume samples collected from California, USA - Siratro red BW (SPAdes) (version 2) | ecosystem: Host-associated > Plants > Roots > Nodule | place: USA...
TATATATATATATATATATATATAAAGCAACAAAATTTATATAATTATAATCACAAAGATTTATGTTGATTTCAATTCATTTTGATTGAAATATAGAATTTAAATTATCATAAATAATTATAGAATTGAAAGGAAGATAAATAGAAAGAGATGTTGTGGTTATGATAATATGTCATAATAGATCATCTATCACAATAATGAAATATGTTGATCACTTTGTCCGATACGTTCAAAGACTAATTTCGTCTATCATGAAAGTTGACTAGATCATCTTGATACTTTTAGTCTTCAAATGTATTCTTCTAGCATGTTTACATTCTATAGATTTGTCTAATGTAACCTTGCACTATTGACTCATACATATATTGGGATCATCTGCTCAGTGTCTCATGATGATATCATCCAGTACATTGTTCACCATATATCATCTAGCCTTTGTAGTCATCTAGTTCCAAAAGATCTTCTAAAATGTCTTGCTTGATGAGTTCGTTTGTTTTGATTCTTCTATATGCAGTAAGATCATAGTCTTATCTTTTTGAAATCGTCTAACTAGTCTAATATAGTTAAAACTTCCAGTGTGTCTAGCATCTAAATATCGTCTAGTGTGTTTTAGCTCAATTTCAATGAGACCATCTTGATACGTTTTTTTGGTCCATGTATATAGTATCATCTGATAGTAAAGGTTCATCTAATAAATCTTTAGCTACACCTGCATATTTATTAGTTTGATTACAACCTTTAACATATCTTATAGTATTTTTTATCATCAAATTGATATGACTCTCTTATCATAAGATCGTCTAAAGGGTATCGTCCAATTACATAACACATATGTGTTTAATCCATCGAAAAGAACTTATTTCATGGCTACTCACGACACATGACGGGAGAAAGGCATGTATCCCAAAACATGAAAATGAAGAAAGGATGAAAAGTCATATATTAAGGAGACCATTGGTGGTGGTCAAGTAAGTCTAAAATCTTCTTTATTTATTAATAATGTTCTGTTGGTAGATTATTCAAAGTTATAATCTGGTTAACATAAGTCAATTGTGAGACAATGGGTGAGGTGTTGTTTTCAATAAAGACCTATGTATAGTCAAAAGTAAATATGAGACCAAAATATTTGTTGTTAATATACATGATAATATGTACAAAATTGATATGGACAAGTTGTTAGCTCAAAATGTCTCTTCTCTCATGACTATCAAAGAAGATCATTAGAATTGGGACAAGAAGTGTGGTCATGTTAGTTTGAGTTGACTCTGAAAACTGCAAAAACACAACCTTGTGAAAGAATTTACATTCATGTCATCCAAAAACAATCTTCTTTGTGAGTCAGTATTAAGGGTAAGTAAGTTAAAAGTTCTTTCAACAACAAAAATGATATTTCTACTAAAATACATCTTAGTTGATATACTTGGACCACTTTGGACCAGCAAGAACTAAATCTATTGGTGGCAAAAGGTATGGTTTGATAATTATTGATGATTATACTATATCGACATGGGTTAGATTCTTGAACCACAAGAATGAGGCTTTTAGAGTCTTTTCTAAATTCATGAAACATGTTCAAAATGAAAAAAGTTTGTCAAGTATAGTTCTTAGGAATGATCATGATGGAGAATTTGAAAATGAAAACTTCCAAGATCTTTGTGAAAATTTTGGAATAAAATATAATTCTCCACTCGTAAGACACCACAACAATATGGTGCAGTTGAAAGAAAAACCGTGCTTTACAAGAGATGACTAGAACAATGTTGAACATTAACTCCACTCCCAAACGTTTCTTGGCAGAAGCCATTAACACAACTTGTTATTAACAAAACAAAATTTACATTAGACCCTTTCTCAAAAAGACTTCTTATAAACTATGGAAAGACAAGAAACCCAACATATCTTATTTTCATCCCTTTGAAATTAAATGTTTTATTTTAAATACAAAATATAGCTTGTCTGGACACTTGTTAATCCCTCTATGAACAAAGTTGTCATTGGAGCGAAGTGGGTGTTAAAAAACAAGTGCAACGAACATGAAAAGGTTGATAGAAACAAGGCTAGACTAGTAGCCAAGGGGTAGTTACAACTGGAAATTATATACTATACTGAAATGTTTGCTCCTATAGCTCATCTAAAGGTTATGCGAATCTTGTTGTCATTTGCTATATTCAATAAAATGAAGCTATATCAAATGAACGTTAAAAGATTTTTCTTAAATGGTTTCATAAGGAAAAAAAAGTCTAAGCAAATGGGTTATGATGAAGAAAGATTCAATCGTGTGAGAGACCTTTTAGGCATGACCTTTTTGTTTAAGAGTAATTAGTGTTTTACAATCAATGCCTTTTTTTTGTCTAGGTGATTATATACAATAGACGGTCTCGGATCTGGCACGTGCATTATAGACACTCTAGAGTCTGAATTAAATTTCTCTCTAATATGAGCAACAATTTTGATCTTTTAGGTTTTGTTTTAGTGGTTGGCATTTTCATTACTCTTGAATATTTGGTTTCTTGATTTATGTTGCTTGCATTCACTAAAATTTTTAAATAAGGTTGTTTTAAAAATCATTGAACTGAATTTTTGATATTGTTATCCTTGGTGAATTTTTGAATGTAATTAATGGATGGATTAGTCTATACCATACTGACTTCTTCTAGTTTTCCTCATGTTTGCTTATGCTCTAGAACTTAAGATAATTATTTGTTTTGTAACTTTGTTCACATGCATATTTTAAGATGATTGAGGCAATTTTTTATGAGTCGTTAGCCATATTTGCCTACCTTGATGATATTTTGAGTGCATATACACAAGCCTAAATACTTGAGAGATAGAAAGTTTATCTAATGCAAACTGTATAGCTTGATTCATCTCTTGATTTGAACGACCTTCTTGTTTGATAATTCTTATGGAATTTCATTCTCGTCTTTCTTCATTCCTTACTTCCTTGAAAAAAGGTTTTGACAACTCTATATTTTCTAAAGATGAAATATGTAGTGAAGATTTCTTGCAAAAATTCCTTTTTGATTATGTCAATAAAGGGGAAGAAATTAATAAGCAAATTTTGAATTATTACTGTTGGTTAAATGATGCAAGTTAAATTGCACTAGCTTTGTTCTTCTTCTTCAAGGGTTTGCATTTTTTGTTTTCTTCAATGGAAGTGAATGCATTTAGCTGAACATGTCAGAATGTAGAGGTTGAATATGAATTGAAATGGAAAATGTGTTTAAATCTAGAGTGAGGTTAGAGCAATACACTAGGAAGAGTTTAGAAGTGACATAGAAAAGAGACTATTCTATAGAGAACTTTGAGACAAGTACAAGTTTTCCAATTTGGACAACATAGCAATACTCAATTCACAGTTCCAAATTACAAGGGTTGAGAGTCTTAAGTGTATAGCTCGTAGGAGAAGCTTGCTAAAAGCCCTAGCTTGTGGTACAAGCTTCTCCTAACCCTAACTTTGATCACAAGACACAAAATCCTCTCAACTGAGAGGTTTTCATGTGGTGCATGTGTAATGAGTACCCCATACCCAAGCTAGCCGCCCAAACTTCTTATGTAGACTTCCTAAAAATCTTAACCCATGTATGGTCCAAATATAAAACCCAAAATCCTATTCTACTTAGCCCAAGGCCTAAAATAAATCCTAAACTACTATGTATAATTTTAACAAACAGAGGTCTAATATTCTTGTTGGTCCAAAATCTCTACAATGATCTCTTCAAGGTTGAACTTGAGTCCAAAAGACTAATTAGAGGCTAAAATAGACTTAAATGGGCCTAAACTCCTAGTAATCTCCTAATCAAGTTCCTAGCTATGTGACCTCTTCATCTTGACTGTAATCTTCTAGATGAATTTCCATTAATAAATGTATACGCTTTAATGGTTAAATGGTTTTTAAGACTCACACTAAAAGTTGTTTTTGTCATCATAAAAAAGGGAGATATAGTTGAGACTTGGACGGTCTAAGACCCTATAAACATTCTCTTTAAACACTAGATGATCTATGACCCACTAGACAGTTTGATGACTAGAAAATCATATGTGAAGTTGATGTTTTGATGATAACAATGGTTAACTGGATGATTTACTTGTATCTTGATTGTTCTAACAATATTTTTGTACAACTACAATTTTTAGTAAACGCTCATTTCCTTAAACAACTAAAGCAATTTCATGAAACTTTTATCGACCCACAAGTTCATTACTATCAAATTCATCAACCTTAACACTATTAATAATCGTGTGAAGTTAGTTAAACAAGGATGCAACGAAGTGTCTGCATCGATAGATATATTTTCATACACAAGTGCTTGAGCAAAGGATTCTGCTCCAACATCATGGATTATGTCCTCTAATCTATCATTCATTGTTGAATAAACAAACACCTAAGTTTGGTGCACACTTGGCAAATGTAATAATTACTAAGAAATTCATCACATAAAAAATGTTATCTAATTTTATAAACATACAATGTTCTCCCATTCGAACAATTCATACAATAACATTTCATCCTTGCTCCATTGTCACTATTGTGGATATTACCTTGCACAAATTGTATAAATTCTTCCACTCTTCTATTGTAATCATCACTTATGTGTGCTAAATTAACCCAACTCTAATCCATGTCTATGTTCTATATGTGTATCACTTTAATTATGTTTTCTACCATGCATGTAAATCTCACCTTTTTATCAAAGGTATAACTATATCCAATTCACAAAGACTCAATTTTGATTATTATTTAATAGTACATAAATTTTAATCACCATATCTTATATTTGAAATTTTTTTACTAAATTTCACATAGTCTTCCACTAACAGAAAATGAAAGTGATGACATGAAATCTTCATAATAAATTATGCACCTAATAATCAATACAAAATACAATGAACCAAATTAAATAAAATATGTGAAAAATATATTATGACTTATATACAAATAAACTATTAAAAAGTTATTAATCTTCACAAATTATCCAATCAAATAATTCAAAATTCAATACAATTATTATAGGTACAAATTGCACTTATTTTTATAAAAGTAAATCAAAACACATGATATTTTTCAAAATTGAAGTTGTACTACACAAATATTTGTATTAAATCTTAAACAAGAAAATAAGGATGTCATGATATATACAAATCTAACAAAATTTCGATATATTAAAACTTGGAATACAAACTTTCAAAAATATAACAATACAATTTGGCGGGTTTGAACATCTTGAAACTCAATACCAATACATTCAACATCAAATTAATTATTGACATAACTATAAAATAATATCTAAATTCTAAGTAACTGTAAATCATTAATGTAACATAATATGATTTAAAGTCCTAGTCCAATCTAACATAATAACATAACTATAAAATAATATGATTTAAATTCCTAGTCCAATCTAACTGTAAATTCCGTGTTGAGGAGTATAGTTTCTCGGGGATGACCTAATTTGTAGTTTGGGCAGAAAAGAAACCGAATTGACCAAGAAAGAACAAATAACAATAAAATATATTATTTTAAGTGTTATTCCAACATTTGTTTACAAATACAAATGCCATAGTATAGTTTTTTTGTCACGGAAGTTTCATATTGAGTGTTTTAAGAGTTTATATTAAGTAATTAAACTATTTTTCTTACCAATTTACTCATGAAAACATTAAATAATTTTACTTTTCTTGGACGCAACGTTCTTTTATTTTTCATTTTTAAAGTGTTCCAAGACACTTTAGTGAACTAATTGTCTTTCTAAATACAGAACTTATATTTATTTATTTGTGGTGCATAATTTTGTTGTATTTATATTAAAACAAATACACACTTTAATTCCTTTATTATAATAGGATAAAAAGAATACACAACTTCATGACGTATACCTCATCAAAGAAGAAAAAAATTGCATACATGAAAGGTACAATAGCATTCAGTATGCATCGACGTGTAACCAATAATACACTTAAAAATTCGGATAATTAATATATTATTCATAATAATATGTAATGCACCTTATTTGTAGCATCTCTATTCTCTCCCATAATTTAATAAATATCTAGGTTCGAATTTTATTATTAACTTTGCAATGCATCCAATAGACCCTTGAACACTTGTTCTTTGTGAATTTTTTTTATGAACGCAAACCTAATTATTTAATTTTTAAGGTGCCACCATACCTATAAAATAAGCAATCAACTAAATTTATATAAAACTGCCAGAATATAAAATGTGCTGTTAGCAAAGTTAATAAAGCCGTGCAAAACAAATTTAAGTCAAATACATGTAAGAACATGATGTTGACTACAACCCTATATAAATTTTACTTGCTTTATTTTAATTTTTAGGATAATTTTATTTGCAATGATTTTATTTTAACTTTAAGATAATTTTACTTGCAATGATAAAAATTTAAATATCGAATCATTGTTTTGAAAGCTTTGTGAAATAAGCATTGTCGCTTACTGAAGTATCACAGCAAGAAAATTTAAGCCAAATATTTTTATGTGCCGAAATTGATAGAATTGTGAGTTTTGGTCATGTGGATCAGACAACTTATAATCTATTTAGATGTATTTTTCATAAAAATTATAAAAGAAAAAAATAAAATAAAAAATATCCCTATAGAGTCTTTATGTCTTCCGTATAACTTTCTTCAAAATTTTAAATTTATAAAAAAGCTAATTTCATTTTTTTTATTATTTCTTCTAAAAGTCCTTTTAAACAAGTTCTCCTAAACATACCATTTTCTTATAAGAACTTTTAGAAGAAAAAATAAATAAAAGAAAAATTTACAAAAATTAAAAGGAAATTTTTTAAAAAGTCATATAAGTTTATTAAATAAACTAATTTTAACTTTTGACATTTCATTTCTTTTGTCGAAAAGTCTTTATAAAGAAGTTTGTCGTAACATGCTTTCAATTTAATATTTGAGAGGATGAAATAATCCTCTTGACGATAAATATTTTCATTTAAACATTATTCTGAATCTTCTCAATTATTTTTTAATTATGTTACTAAATAAAAAATTAAACCGGGTCAATTTATAAAGTAATTAAATCTTTATGTTTTTTTATTCAATTTTGTTTAGACAACCATTTTAAATTGACAACCAAATTGTTTTATAAAATTGATTCTATTTACTAAGTCGTTTTCAAAATATGACTTGATTCAGCCTTTTTTAACAATTAAAAAAGAATAAAAATAAAAATTGGCTATTGATTTCTTCAATAAATAAATAACTTATTCTGGTGTTTATTCAAACTCTTATACGTACAACTGTTTTATATTGTCATTTTAACAAATTATCAAATTTAATAATTATCATAAAAAATATACCAATAACTTATGATTAGGTAACTGCTTAATATCGTTCAAAATATTTAGCATTACTGAATTGATTCCTAACAAAAGAATTTAAACATAAAAAAATAGATAAAGCAAACCAAGTTCTCATATTGATCCTTGTTAAATTTTTATGTTATTCGTGCATCATCACAATAATTATCTTATTTATGTTCTCGATAAAATTAAAAAAAATTAATGATAGACATGGGAACAAAAGAAAATCCTAAACCCATCCATATGTAAAGTTTTTATGTCCTATTTATTGATCAATCTTCGATAGTCGGCAATCCGTGGATAATATTTATTTACTTATTAATGAATATTTGTTTATTACCTACAATTTTTAATCAAAAATTACTTTTTTTGTAGTATATATTAAATATCTTAATTAAATTTTTAATTTTAATAATTTATTTCTATCCTTGTTTATTATTTACACAGTGCGGGTCTTGAGGGGATTTGTGTAGAATGAAGAAATGAATGTAAAAGAAACAAAATTTAAATTTGTAGAATGAATAATAGAGAAGATCGCTTCTAAAGTTTTGAATTAATTTAACGCCTTAGGTTTTAACATTAAACAGTTCATTTTTTGAGATAATTTTTTCTTCTTTTCATTTATTTATTTATTTAAACATATTCTTATTTATATGTCATTTTAAAAGGTTAATAGATTATATTAATTAATATGTAATGTGATAGACTTTAAGTTATCACATTTTTTTATGAAAGAAATCATTTTAATTATTTTACTAATCTTGAAATTGAATTTTAAATAATTTAATTCTCTTTCTCTTATAATTAGTTTAGATTTTTTTTTTCCTTTTGTTTGTTTTGTATGTTTTTTAGTATAGGTTTGATTTGGTCTCCACATTTTATATTATTTCTTTAATAGATTGCTTATATGATATGTGATTCTTGAACTATAAAGTTTGATGTCATACTTTATAATAATATTTAACATAATTTTTTTTTAATGTACCTTTGAATTTATTAGGAAATTAAAAAAGAATTTCATACTGATAAATACAGTAACTATATATCTTTTAATTTATGTTTTCATCTAAAAATAGACAAATAAAAAGTATCATCGAGTAGCAAATCATTGAAATAAGATTATTTTAATTTATTTTTAATCTCAGTTTTAAACCTTTGTATACAAATACTAACTGTTTAAAAAAAAATCCTGAAATATATGATTTCTGGAAAATAAAAACGAGTGATGTTTTAAATTTATTTGACAACAAATATTATGATCATTGGATTGAATATAATAATTGACATATATATATATATATATATATATATATATATATATATATATATATATATATATATATATATATAATCTTTGAAGACGTTGAAAAAGGCGTTATAATTATATATACTGAGCAAGGCCACTTAGAAATAGTCTCATGCACTATCTATTGGATTCTTATCATTTTTCTGTTAGCAATTGTCCTTCACCAAATGCAACCTCATCATCAATGAGATACCTTTTCAAGAATCTTAAATATCGAACTTAGATTTATTGATCACATATAGTAAAAATCCACTCAACGGATTTGAACCTGAAAGGAAAAGGAATAATTAATTAGTTTGTGAGCTGATTACTCAAACTAAATATTTTTTTCTCCATTTATATTGTTATAGTTATTTCAATCTAAAATAACTTGATAGGATTATACTCTAAAAAATGCTATTTTAATTTAAAATAATTGAATATATTTGTCATGGTTATTAAATTATTGAGTGTTTAATTTATGATAATAAAAGAAATGAATAAGATGATGTAAAGATTGATATAAGAGTTATTATTAATGATTGACATATGAATGAGATATCTAAATTTATATTAATAACCTTATTTTTATTGAGAAAAAAAATAGATTATCAAAGTTAATAAAATGTATTATACTGAATTACAAGAATATATATATATATATATATATATATATATATATATATATATATATAATTATAATTTGTTGAATCTTAAATATTTAGTAATTAATTATATTTTAAATATTTTTGAAATATTATAAAAGTTTATAAATATATATTAATCATATGAAAAATATTATTTCAATTTTGTTATTCAGATTAATACTAATGTATTCTATATTTTTTTTTTAGTTTTTATTGATTTGTTGATATAAGAATCTTCTCTTTTCGAACTTTATCAACAACTTGACATTTAATTTAATTTTTGGAAGTATAAACTTGACTTCTTAAGAATACTATTTTTTTCTATGGGTTACATTCTTTTCCATAAGAACGTGTATAAGTTCACCACCGAATCTGGGTAAAACTATTCTGAGACAACAAGTTTTACACTACTTACCAAAAGCAGAATTGTCAAATCATCATTATCATTATATCCTAATATGATCCATCAACCATCAAAACCCTCAAAGCACATGTGGAGACTTTCTAAAAAAATAAGGACAATCTTCAAAATGCAATATTTGACATGTAGAACAAATCTATTAAAGATTTGGAGCTCTTGTGGGACTAACATCGAGCTAGTTGAATTAGCATCAGGTTAAGTTGCAAGCTCTTCATGAAAAACTCGTCATACTAAGCTAAAACCGAACCACACACTGAATTAAGCAGAAACTGTAACTCTAAACCTAACACACCGATAGGTTTTGTGTCTTGACCAAACATACAATAAAACCTATTGAAAATGTAAGCAAGTCTTGTCACCTTGTCACACCAAATGTTATGAAGACCCAACTTTCTGCAAAGTGGAAGGTGCCCTATGTTGAAAAGTATGATGGATCGCTGGACCTGAAGGCACATGTCAAGACATATTTAATCCAAGCTAACCTCTTTTTTGAACACTTGGGAGTATATTGTTGGTTTATCCTTACTACTCTCAAAGGACCAGCCCTGAAATGGTATTATTCTTTGTCCAAAAATTTGATAGACTCATTGATACTTTATGTGCAAGGTTCTCACCACAATTTTCCAACAACAAACCCATGGTAGCAACCTCAACCTCCTTATATAATGTTGTATAAGCGGATACCAAGTCATTACAATAATACATTCTCAATTTGTTAAAATGTACATGCATATCCTCAACTTACATTTAGTGGCTATGCACACACTCTTGGTGGGCCTTCGCCCAAGAAAAATTCCTTGACTCATTATGCATTAACTCACTTGTCAACTTGGATGAGCTATGCACTTGAGCAACATGATATATCAACATAGAGGACAATTTGGATGCAAGAAAAAGATGATGAAAGTTCCTTTCTCTGTCTTTGCTCCAAATATCATAGATGTCTTTAAGAGAAGACATGTAAGTAAGTATAAAAGTTACACTCCTCTAAATGTTAGTCAAAATATTATTATCAAACAAATGTCTTTTAAGAAAAAATCTGTAACAAAGATTCAAACTCCAAAACATACAATATTTTAAATATAATGATTGATACTAAGAATACTATCTTAACTAACATAATATTAGTAACTTAATATCAAACTAATATATTATTTATGTACTTAAAAACTAAGAAAGCGGTAGTAATATGAGACTATTATTTATGTACATAAAAACTAATAAAACGGTAGTAGATTCTTTAAAAAAATAAGTATGATCAATTATTAGTATGATTGCATATACAATGAACAAATTATAATAAAGTTATTTTTGTTTAATATACCCAAAACATGAATCCATTAAATATGTTGCGTATCAGACCTTGTCTTTGCATCTGCAACATTATTAAAAATATATTAACAATATAATAAAAATAAATTAAAATAATATATAACACAAAATTGTATAAAAGTAATACCTACTTTTTGATAATTTTTTTTTAAAAAAACATTTGTACACAATATTAGAAGTTGTTACTTTTTTTCATCATTTCCAGTTATTAATACTTTTAATCTATTTTTTCGTCACCATAGCAGCATAAAGTTGTTAATGGGAGAAAACATGCTGCGGTTAATTTATGAGACACATCAAGAGAGTAAAAGAATAACATACCAATTTATAAAATGTCAGTAACTAATAACTTTGGGTAAAATTATACATTTTTTTGTAAAAGTAAATAATAATTTATCTAACAGTTTTTTTAACTAACGTGATAATTTCTTTAAAAAAACTAACGCGAAAAATAAATTTTAAAAGTCCAACCATTTCACAAAGTGATTCAATGTATTAAAATTAGACTTCAATTATATACAACGATCTCCATACATTAATTTATAAAATTTTAACTCACTACAGGATAACAAGTTTTAATAAAATATTACATAACAGATTTTAATAAATATATGTATTCTCCCATTAACAAGGAGAATATAAAATATAGTAATGTATTCAAAAATATTTCTTCCATAAATAAATAAAATTGTTATAATTAATAAATATTTCTTCCATAAATATAGTAATATCATTCAAAAATACTTCTTCCATAATAAATATTTCTTAAAAATAATTAGCTTTGCGGCTTTATAATTAATAAATTTCAGTTCCAACTTTCCAATTTAGTGTATATATATCTAATTAATAATATATAAGATGTATACTTGTCGACGTGATTGGCATGGTCATTAAGTTGGTATGAGGGCTTAAGGCTAAGACGTTTCAGTGAAATGGGAACACACATGGGGACGGTGTGGAGAGGTGGGATATTACATATATAAGAATAAATGAAAGAACTGCAACTATGGTAACAAATGAAGAAATAAAATTCTTTTATCAAATATTTTGTATTTGTTTTCTTAATGAGGTATTTTTCCTTTTTTAGTATTTTGCTAACTATTTTTATCATTATTATTATATCATCATGTGAATCTTATTAGTCTTCATATGTTTTTTCACCTTTAGATTCATGCATCTTCAAAGCCTTGGAGATACTTTTAGCCAAGATTGAGAAGGCTTACTTAGATCAAATATTGCACATACTTTTCGCCCTTTTAGAAGATTGTGAAGGCTTAGTTAGTTCAAGTTTACTTGCTTACAAAGTTAAGTAATTTATATCTTTTTGGTCTTTCTTTAAGATATACATTTTTGAACAAATAATGTTTTAAGAAGTTCAGTTCATCAAGTGTCATTGTTTTTATGTATTCTCTTTTAGCTATGACTACTGTCTTTAATTTTTATACTTTGATAAGTTTTCCAATCTTCATGTGATGGACTTCGAAATATAAAAGTTTAGAAGTTTGTGTATGATACTTTGGAATTTACCAAACATTTTGTCCACTATTTCATCTTCTTTTATTTTGAAAATCTCGTATACTTTGAAGAGTTGTAATTATCATAGTTGTCCATGATTTGTTCCTTCATCGATAATGTGAAGTGCATCTGTACTTCGACATTCTTGTACTTGAATACTTGTTTATTTAGAGTGTATTTTCACTTTTTCATGTCTTCTCTTTATTATCATGGTGTCGTGTATATACATTTCAATATTATCCTTTTGGTAGGCATAGATATGGGAATTGGAGGGACATGAAAAGGTCAATAACAAATGAAAAAGTTCGTATTGGTGGAAGGATTTAGGATTAATTTGTGAGGTGCACAAAGAACATAATTGGTTTGATAAGAGGCTAACGTGGAAGTGTGGTAATGGGAGTAGGATAAGATTTTGGGAAGACTGGTGGGTGGGGGAGGAGTTGTTAATGAGAAAATTTCCTAGACTATATTCGGTGGCAGTATACAAAGAAAAGGTGGTTAGTGATTTTGGTATGTGGACTAGGGATGAGAGTACTGAAAACTTCACAGGGCAGATACTGTGGAGGAGGGAGTTGTTTGAATGGGAGAAAGAAATGAAAAAACATCTCATGGAGCTAGTTTTTACTTTCATTGGAATAGATACAAGTTTGATGAGTGAAGTTAGACTGGGGAGAATGTTTCGACTTATACAGTTCAGTTAGGATATAGGACTGTGAAGAATGTACAAGGTGCCCCAGAAAGGGATTGTTTTAGAGTGGTATGGGACCTTAAAGTACCTGGGACAACAAAGGTGTTCGGGTGGAGGATGATGTTAGATAGATTGTCATCTAGGTCAATCTTGTGAGTAGAGGAGTTACGGTACAATGCGTTCTTTGTCCTTTATGTAAAAAGGAAGTGAAAACTACTCATCGCTTACTAATTAACTATGAGGTAACACAAAGATTATGGATTAAGTGTGATATTTGGGTACAGATCATTTCAGTTAGACCGAACGATATTGAAAAACACTTTTGGAGTTTTTATATAAATGGAATGAGTAATAAAGCCACCTATGTATGGAGAGGGATGTGACTGGCTGTGGTAAAGGAAATTTGGACTCTACAAAATAGAATTGTTTTTTAGGATGGATAGGTTGATGAGGTAGAGGTATTTGCAACAACCCATTTGTGTGCTTGGTCTTGGGCTAAATGTGGTGGGTTAAGAATGCAAGGATCCTTTTAAGAATGGTACATGCATCATTTTGATTGTTTACATATGATTAGGTAGATGTTGTGACAAGCCATCTTGTGTGCAAGGGTTGTGTACAATTCCTATAGGTGGTATCGGGGAGTTGTTGGGATGAGGAGGTGTGCAATGGTATTTTTCCTTTGTTTATGTGGGTTATGATTCGTGTTGAAGTAATGAACAATGAGATGGGAGAATATCGTATACGAAACACGCATACTGGAAGATTTTTAGGAATTGAATTTCCATAAGGCATATGTATATTATCTGTTGTTCCTGTCCTCGAAGGAGTGTATATAAGTGTACTAAACAACTTACAAACTTTGCATGTAGTAGAGCACATAAACTACATGATGTGTAATGAGGTTTGAGTTGGGTTTGGTGGTGTATTTATATAAGGGTTGAGACACCCCTAAAGTGTTTCCCTTTAATTTAATTTATTTCTTGCTGTTGAAAAAAATAAAGTTATCCACATTGAAGACATGAAGCCTGGTAATTGAGACTCTTCTTTCATGTAGATTCCTTCCATTACCATTATGATATTTGCCTCTACTACTTGTATAATGCTAAACCCATTTGAAAGCCATTTTAAATTAGCAACTAAAAATATTTCTCTTTCGTTTTAGAATATATTTAAAAAGAAAGGGAGCTTTTTCTCTGAAGGAACAAAAAAGAGAAAGATATAAGATGTTTTTACATTGGTTTGTCCCCACCGACACTACATCTAGTTCTTGGAAATCTTCATGTTTCTCTAAGATCAACTCTTACAACAAATATTATTTATAATCACTTCTAGTTAAACATCAAAGTATTCTTTTTAATTGTTTCTTCAAGCAATTTTGTAAGTATTATTTTTACAATAGCCTCTTTTTAGGCTTTCTTCACATTTCCAAGATTAATGAAAAAGTATTACACACTAAAATATCTTAGATAGATAAATATGAAATTTAAGCTCAAAGAGACAAAAAGAGGATAATACAAAGTGTAAAAATGTTTGAATATCACGGAATGATTCATGTTATAGTTATAAATCTTCTTACTTATGATTGTTTATGTATAAGTTTCTTAAAGGTGATCACTAAGACACCAAGTGAGTCTTTATATCATCTACATTAAAAATGAGGACACATTATAACATCATTATGCATTTTATAACATTTAATGCAATTTTACCAATTGTCTTACATTATGAGATATCACAATCTACTTGGTATGCTATATATGATTTTGCAGCAACCAAATTGACAAGTAGTAGAGGATACACATTTTCCCCCGTGCTTTTATATTCATGGTGTGTCTTTTCATGGTTCTTTCTCCATCATATTGTCTTTATTTTTGAAAATAGACTTATTCATCATAATTTTTGAAAAATTAACATATAAAAATTTAAAAATTAATATTAATGAGAAAAATTTGCATCACAATAAATTATTGAAATAAAACAAAATATAAAGCAATCATATAAAGAGAATGAGTATTAACATCAAATGTGTTTAAGTTCTTGTTTTACTAAAATAGTTTTTAACATCAAGATCATGTGTTTTTATAATTAGATTAATAAAAGTTGAAAGAATAAATGGAAAAAAAAGTTTTGCTCAAATGAATACTCCCCTTTTTATTTTACTTGCTCATCATTTGAAAGAGAACATTAGTTCTAGAAAGGGGAGATTTGGATAGAGCTTATCAAAATACTGTGATTTTTTTTACCATAAATGTATTAACATTGTGAGGGTTTGTCTGATAGTTTACATAATAAACTCACAATATTTTACAAAAATAATTTATAAGATGTCTAAAAGAAATTTTAATCACATAATAGAAAATTATAGTGAAGACATTTTAAACTGATTCACCCTAGCTTGAGCTACATACAACTCTCCTTTGCAAACCACGAAAGATTCTACTAATCAAACTTGATTACAAATATTATTACTTTCATTTCTTGCTTACAAAGGGTACATAAAATCACTCGTGATTGCTACTTATAAGATTGAGTACATAACACACTCTTGTACACAAAGTCATTCTTAACTATAAAACAAAAGTTGTTGGACATATTACAAGGAAAACTCTCTATGAGAGGATATAAAAAATCATCACCTATTGCTCTAAAGTCTAACTTCTAAGTGTGGATGATTTACAAAATAAACTCACCCTAGACGTTTATTAGACGTACTTAAAACTCTATCCCTTAGAAGCTTAAAGAATTTGTAGCACTCAAGAGATATCATCTAAGTTTTTATATATATCTTGCTTGGAGACTTCTTCTACTCTTCATATTCATCTAAGCTTTTATGACTAAGCATCTTGTATTGAGTTGTACTTTATTTAATACATATTTCAAACTTACATATATTGTTAGACACACAAAAATTTGTCATTTTCAAAGCATGGGTATGTTGGGCAACGACATTTAGATCAACACTTTGTCTTATCATAAAACTCATTCATGCTTTAACATATTTTTCAAATTTCTCCTTTTGTTGATGTAAACATTGAAGATTAGATTTCTCTAGATTATATTTCGATGTTGTAACAACAAACCTTGTATTGAATGTTTATACTTTTATATTTTAATGCATCATGCACTTAGGAAAGATTTTATCTTCGACTAAGAAGCATGATTGACTGGATAATTACTTAAAAGATTTTTGAATGTGTTAAAAGGCTTTAAGAATGTATTAATTAATTAATTAATACTTAACATATTTTATTATGTTAGGTTGCATAATCAATTATTAATTTACTAGCTTAAATGGTTTTGAAATCATGTTTGCGTTGATAATCGATTAAGCTTTTAAATAATAAATTATCTTGTGTTACAACTTGTATAATTAGCCGATTAAGTGGGATACAACTGATTAAATTGCTTCTATTGTGTTTCTAGAAGCAACATTGAATAAAATAATCAATTATCATTTAATTGATTAAATTTATTTAGAAATGTTTTTTATAAATTGTTACGGGCTATCTTGTAAAATAATAGATTGTTTTTAATTACACATTTTGTACATTTAAGAAATTCACCAAGAGCTTAAAACTTTTTTGTGTTCATATCTTTTGAAAAAACTTCTAAATTAGGGCTTGTGTGGTGAAATTGCTCTCTTCGTTTTTTTTATTTTGAATTTTAGGAAATCATGTAAAGGCAAGCGATACTATTTTAGTAAATTTGTCCATTTTTGGTACATCTTGTAAGGTGTATTGCATTCAATAGTGTTTAGCACATTAGTAATATCTTTAGGGTTGTTTAAGGGATTTTAGATTCATATTTTGCTTGATTACATGCATCGCATGTGTAGTGAAGTTGTAATATGAAAATTACAAGATAGTGGAAACAATCACTTTAAGGTTGAGTTGATTGATCTTTGATATAGAATCGGTTTAATTTGAACTAATATAAAAAATCCTTATCCATCTTCTCTCTCTTTCTCTTATCTTGTAATATTTCTTGTATCTTTGATATAAAACAAATCCTAATTCAATGGTTCTAGAAAAAAAATAGTTAATAGATAAATAAATTTTAAAACACTAATTAACTTCTTGGAATTGTATAATGGTAATTTGTTTTCAGTTGGTCTCATAACTTGTTTTTGATAGTTTTTCTAAATTAAAGATCCTAGTATGATTGGACAAAATTAAATTTTCTTTGAGATTATATTTATTAATTGACCATCATTATTTTATATATATATATATATATATATATATATATATATATATATATATATATATTATATATATATATATTAAATATTTGTGTGAAAATATTTTTGATAAAAAAATTAGAATGTTATTTTCAATAGTTAGTTTATGCATGTTGCATTATGTAATTAACAAACAATTATATCACCCTAAAACCTACAAGTTTTCTTATCAAAATCAAAAGAAAATTGTACTCTCCAATAAATAATTAAATCAAAGGTTTTTTTTTTATCAACAATAGCAAATATATTAAAAGTAGACAATTGGGTTGCCTCAACCCACATACAAATAACAAAGAAAAAAAGAAAAGTAAAATACATAAAATTACAAGCTCTTGGTCCCTCCCCTTGCTTATATGTGGCTACTAATGCTTTTGGAACTCTATAAACTATTTACCACAATGATAGTGAGCCCCTTACATCCAAGAAAAACTTGAAGAAGTAATCTTTTCTACCCTAAAGCAATAGTATAGATGATTTAATCATTATAATATATAGTTTGGTTTCCTTTATGAAGAAGACAACACAATTATCTTTTGTCTTTCAAGAGTATGCAAATTTTTACTTCGTATCATTCCCTTAACTTCCAAAAAAGGCCTTGGAAAAAAAATGATAGAGAAAACACACACATAGCAGTACCTCGATCTATTTTTACCAACCACACACTTTTGAGATTATTCAAAATATCAAACACTAAATGTTTATATATTTTTGAAACGCTTGATTGCATCCACTACAAAAAACCAAAATTTGCATACCTTTAAATTTTGTGCATTGATGAGGATTAACAAAAAAAAATTTCAAACATAGTTGTACCACAACACCAGTAGGTCAAATCATTCACAATGGTGTGGTATCATAAAAATAGATTTGAAACCTAAGCTTATACTATGTTTTAGACTCTTTAAATTGATTGGAAGGAGCATACTCAAGAGTTGCACATCTGCCATATATGGTTGATAGATTCATTAGTCATATCACACATGGCACATGTTTTACCACCCCATCTATTCCCCTTCTATGTAAATTATCTCATGTAGCCACTTTATTTCTTATTATCTACCATGCAAAAACTTGAGTAATGCCTTGGTGTTTGAAAATTCATCAAATTTGAACCCATCTTTGACACTGTTTTCTGTTTTTAACTTACTATAAGCTAATTTAACTACGTATTCTTGTGTATCATCATCGCACCATACTCAATCATCTTCCTTGTCTCTATGTAAAGTGTTTTTGTCTATCTCTTTCTTCAACTCGGACACCATACTTTTCTCCTAGACAAAATCCAATATTATTGGTCGTTAATCCAATATCCAAATTCATGTAGTATGCCTTCCTTTATGATTGCATTTGTACACAACCTTGGATACCTTTCTTGTAATTGCATGTCACCAATCCACTTATCTTCCCAAAATTTTATTTTATTTCCTTTACCTCTATTCCATCTTATATTTCCATCAAACTAGTTTTCATTTTGTCTTCTACCACAAATTTCCATAATGTCCTTCAATCAGCTAGACTTATGATTTGAGACTTTTAACTCATCCAAAGCTCTCTAGAGCCATACTTAGAATCTAGAATCTCTTTCCACAAACCAAGTTCATCCTTCCAAGTATCCACTTCCATTTTGCCAATAGAGTCATGTTGAATAATTTCAAATCCTTTACCCCTAGTCTACCATTTTCCTTTATTTTACATATATATTCCCACTTTAGCACACAATTTTTCTTCCTTTGTGACCTTATCCCCATAAAAAATCCATCTGTATTTTTCTATTTGTTTTCCCCACAATTAGGCATTTTAAACAGTGATAGGTAAATGGAACGGTGAATATCACTCGTTTTATGAGTGTAACCCTACTAGCAAATGATAAATGCTTTGTTTTCCCTAATGCTAACCTATTTCTATTTTCATGATCATATCTTTCCAAAATTATTTCCTTCTATAATTTGCCCTCACTAGCATACCTAAATATTTGAAAGGTACACTCATGATATTCTAATTTAGAATGATCGAGAACCTTTCCACCATCCTACTCTGGACTCTTATACTTCCTAACTTACTCTTATGAAAGTTAACCTTAAGTTCAGAAGTTAAATCAAAACATTTAAAAATAGTCTTTATAAACACTATGTTTTATATCTCCACTTTGTATACAAATGAGGCATCGTTTGCAAACTAAATCATACTAACTGGGATCTCCCTTTAACTCACCCTAATTCCTTCTAATAGCCCTTTACTCTCAATTTTTACTACTATTGTCGCTTCTACTACTATAAGGAATAAAAAGGAGCTAAGGGGTCCCATTGCCTTAGTCTCTTAGTAGGTGAAAATTGTTGCATTGGACTCTCATTACTAAGATAGAGATGGTTAAAGACTCTAAGTAGCCTCTAATCCATTTAACCCATTTTGGATAGAAACCCAACATCTCTAACATAGAGAAAAGAAAATCCCAATTGACTGAATCATAAGCTTTCTCAAAATCTTCCTTCAAGACAGTGTGCTTTCCTTTTTTCCTTGTTACCTCCTCGACAACTTCGATTGCCACCACCACACTATCTAGAATTCTCCTACCCTTTATGAATGCAGTCTATTTTTATAAATTACTTTGTAAAGTACTTTCTGTATTCTCTTTTACAATATTTTTGATATAATCTTATATATGCTCCTTACTAAAGATATTGATATATACACCTCTAAGCCTTATGGATTATCTCTCTTAAGGCTTAAACTGCTAAAAGAAGTATTACATCCTTGAAGCCACCACCAACAATTGTGAAAGAGGCAGCCCTTAAAATATCATTTTAATCAAATCCCATAATTGTTTGAAAAATTTGAAATTAAAACCATTTGGGACAATACTTTTATTACTATCACAGTCCCATAATGTTGTCCTGATTTCCTCCTTTGATAATCTACTTACCAATACATCATTATCCTTCCTACTTATTCGTGAGAAGGCAACATTATCCAATTTAACTTTCAAATCATCACACTTTGTGAATCTATTATTATAAAAAACACTGAACAACTTATTTTACCTTACTTGGTTCTTCGCACCATTCCTTTCCTACTTTAACACCCCTTAACCATATTCTTCATTCTCTTTCATTTGATTACACTATGGAAAAACTTGGTGTTCATATCACCCACTTCTAACCATTTAGACCTAGACTTTTGCTTTTCTATCACTTCAATTTTGAAATTTACCCTTTTTAGTTCAAAATACTTGTTTTCTTTTGGTCCTACCTTATTCGTTTAGACCAACCTCTTCATCCATTTTATCCAATTCACTTATTTTTAGCATAAGCCCTTCCTTAGTTCCATTCATTTGTCTAAACACCTCCTCATTCCAAATTCTTAAGTCCTATTTTAGCGTTTTCATATTTTCTTTTAGAACCCAAATTTCATTTCCATTTACATTATACTTATTCTAACACTTCTTAACTTCTACCCTGAACCCACTATCTCTGTGCCACACAATCATATATCTAAATGATTTAGGTCCCCAGTCAATTAGAGAATGTTTAAATATCGTAACACATTGATCATAAACATTTCTATCTAGCACATATCTTTTGCTTTCCCGTCACACATTTAACCACTTTAGATACTAGAATTATATCCAATTTTCTTTTTATAGCCCCATTGCTTCTTAATTAGCACATTTCTATTTACACTTAGAGTATTTAATCTTGACTTTCTTAGATTGTAATTGAGAACAAATCTATTGTTTTAATAATATTTACCTAATCAAGATTAATTGGACCTTAATAAAGACTATTGGTTCAATTTGGATTTTAAACATGTTCTCTCACTTTTCTTGTTTCTAATTATTTGTAGAGATTTTATGAGTTTCAAATTTGATTAAATCTTTTGCAAGATATTCTTAAGATATTCTACAAAAATAATCTCATGCAATTCTTATTTGATTTAGAGCAAATCTCCTTCAAATCTTTTGTAATATGTATCGCAACAGATTCAATTATGCTAGGCTTAGTTAATAGAAATCCAAATCGCATATTTGAGATAAGATGGAAACAAATTATATTAGGGAAGATCGAAAGAAAATATCTGAGACAAAATCTATATTCAAATTCATGAAGAAAATGAACCTGTAAATAAAGACTTCATAAGAAGAACAAGGGAGGTTCGACACAATACATTCTAGATTGTAAGTTTTATTTTTCTTTTTAATTTTCTTGTTCCACATGCAAGGCTAAACATTTGGGTGATTCCCTTATGATTTCCTGTTATCTGAGGTTCTGTTCAGTAAAGTTTTGCTCTTTAATTTTCTATAGCAGATTGTGTTTTATTATTGATCTTTTTGAAATTTGGTTTTTGTCAAAGAAGTTGTGTTTTGAATGCTTTTTGAGAATCCAATTCTTTTTTTTAATTATAGTTCTTGGTAAGTTCACTTAGTTCTATTCAATCTCTTGTTTGGTTAATTCAAGAGTTAAATAGATGGAAATAAGTGAGATACTCTACATCATTAGATGTTTGTTCTACTGATAAGATTCTATTGAATAATTTATGCTTATTCGATTAAGTTTAACTCGATGTGAGAATTGAAGAATGATAATCTTAGGATAACTAACAAAGAATTCATAGTGAATGAACTTGGGAGTCAACCTATTATCTTTATCGTTTATTTATGCTAAAGAATCTCAACACCACTTTACTTTATTGTTATTACTAACTTTTATTACTTGCAGAGAAGTTTTGACCAGTATTTCACTAGATTCAAATTGGACTCGTTGGGAGACGACTTGGGGTTAACTAACCTTATTTATGTTATCATGTTTTTGGTGTTAGACAGTCTATCACTGCGATAAATGATCTACACTCAAACTATTTAAATTTGGTTGTGGAACGATAATCATCAATTCTATGCCATATGTATTTTCTCCCTACCATAGACACGTATGAGTTCTAGATTTTCCATGAAGAGTTTGAATTCCCATATCTCCTATTTATTGGATCATATTTGAGACATTCCTTTCTTTCTTATAGTTTCCTGATTGCATTAAACTCTCCTACCATGAACCATACCCTATTATTGTCAACTTGCCTAAACCTTTATTTCTTCTCACATAGATTTCTTTTCATTGACCGTTCATGAAGAATATACATTTATAATTATAACCATCTACTTTTTATCCCCCAATTCCCCTTCTAATATTATAAATCCTTTACATATTTTTTATTTAATTAATCAAAATATACTTTTATTCCATAAAAACAGGATTCCCCCAACACTATTTTGTGCCTCATTTCGCACTCATTCTATGTTATCATCTCCCCATATTATTTGACATTTTTATTAGTAATGTTTACCATTTTTGTTTCTTGAATGCATGTCACATATATCCTCTCCTTTACATATTTTTTTTTATTAATGAAAATATGTTTTTATTCCATAAACACGAGATTCCTCCAACTATTTTGTGCCTCATTATGCACTCATTCTATCTTATTATCTCCCTATATTATTTGACATTTTTATTAGTTATGCTTACCATTTTTTCCTCCTGAATGCATTCATCTGTCCCAACCAGGATCATACAGGAGGACGGCGATCTGAAGAGAAAAAATAAAATGATATGGTTTTTTGAAAAGAGATGGAGTCGCCACCATAGTTTATCATGGAAAACCATGGAAAAACCAGGAATAGACATGGTCTGAGAATTTGAATTTAGGTTTGGGAGTCAATTACTTGTGAAGAAGGTATTAACACCCCCATAACGCCTGTCTTAGGACGATACCTTTAGCCAAATAAGTAAAATGAGTGTGTTTTTTTTTGTTTATTTTTCCCAAAAGTAGAAATAAAAATGCAAGAAAAACAAAGAAAATATTTTTTTTAATTTAGAGGACTCAACAAGGATTGACCTTAGTCCTACGTAATTCCATCCACGATGAAAAATCAGGGTTCACGTAGTTCTAGAAGAAAATTGTTTGTTTGGGAATTTGATATTTTCCCATTTTAAAAGTGGGTTAAAGACAGACTCTTGATAGGAAGAAGTCTCGAACAAACTATGAATTGTGGATAACAAGGAGATGGGGGATCAACAATCACAGGAAGTCCTTAGGAATTGGTGGGGACATCTTGAATTGTAGTAGTATCAATATGATTCCTACAATTCTCAATTTCAATATTATTTACAAAATCATTATTACTTTTAGAAAAATGATCAATACAAATGAGATTATACCTTGTAGGGTTGTAGTAGTCAAAAGAAATTGAATAGAATGGAATGTGCTCAAGGAAAACAACATGACAAGAAACATAGAGTTTGTGGTTGGTAGGATCATAACAATAGTAACCCTTTTGGACATCCCCATAACTAATAAAAACACATTACAAAACGAGAGGACAATTTACTTCGACCTATTTGGAGATGAAGGACAAAGCAAGTAGATCAAAAAAACTTTCAGCAGAGAATAATCAATAACACAACCATACAAGTTTTGAAAGGGAGTCATACTTTAGATAATAGAAGATGGAATTTGGTTAATAACATGGACTGTAGTAAGATCAACTTCACCCAAAAATTTAGTGAAATTAAAGTAGACAATAAAATAGAACAAGTAGTTTCAAGAATGTGACTATGTTTTCTCTTAGCAACTCTATTTTGTTGAGTATTAGTACAAGAAGTTTGATAAAGAGTATCATCATGGCAAGCAATTCACAAAATTTATTAGAAGTGTACTCACAATTCAAATTACATTGAAAACAGTTAATAACATCATTGTTTTTTTTTTTTTTGAGTTTTTAGTATAGTACGAAACATAAGGTATACATAAAAAAGCTTATAATGATGTTTCACTGGATAAACTTAACAATAACAAGTATGATTAATAAATAATACATAATAGTGGGATCACCTTTGGTAGGAATTGGTAATAGACCCCATACATCAGAATGAACAAGTCAAAAGGTGCATGAGAGGTAGAAACACTCTTGGTAAAAAATAAAACAGTAAATTGGTAAGTTTACGATCACAATAATAAAAAATATCTCTAGTTTGTAGCATGTCTAAAACTCCAACAGAGACTAAGTAGTTTAACCAAGAGAAAGAAACATGTCCAAAGTGAGAATGCCATAAATAGAACTAGATAATGCATAATTTAAATGAAAAGATGATAAATTAATAGTGGAGGTTGCAAGAGGCTTCAACTCATCCAACATATAAAGTCCTCCCTTTCCAGGGTTTGTCTCAATCAGCCTCTCAATTGAGGATCCTGTACATAATAATTAGTGAAAGAAATAAAAAGTGAGTAACCAAAGTTACATAATTAGCCAACAAAGACAAGATTCAAAGTGAGATTAGGAATATAATAAATGTTTGGAAAAAAAAGTAGACATGGAAACAAATTCAATACCTATTAATGGCATTGAGCCATCAAAAGTCATAACAGATGGAGGTGGGACAAAATTTAAGTACACAAAAGACTTAGGATTGTATGACATATGATGTGAGGCACCAAAATCAAGAATACTTATGGTCAAGACATACCTCCCGAATTAGAAAAAGAAAAACCTTCTAAGGATGAGGTATACATGGCATGTGACTGAGTACGAAACTTTTGAAATTGTTCTACAAGATAAACTACACTAATAAAATGTAGAGAGTCCTCGAACCAAACTAAAGCAGAATCAAAAATGGAGAAGTGAGAGTAGCTCCGTATAGCAGTACCAAACCAAAGAAGAAACAAAAGTGGAGAAGTGAGAGTAACTATGTATAGTAGAACAGGGTAGGTCACAACAGAATTGGGGTGGTAGAAAAAGTGCACAAACTGGCTTGGATCACAAACAATGTCACGAACTAGCTGCAAAATAAAACTTATCCACAAAGATTTCATAGTGTGCTATAACAACTCTCAATCAGAAATTAGCTCTAGATACCATAATAACAATAAAACAAAGAATAAAGACACATGAAAAAAAAGGAATAAAATTTAGATGTCTAAATATTCAAGGCACAACAAAGATATATAAATATATAAATATGACACTAGGTTAAAGATGAAAATTTAAAACAAATTCTAAACCCAATTAAAAATTAAGAGTCTTCTCTAAACCCAATTAAAATTCAAGAGTCTTTACTGTTGAACTTTCATGTTATTGATTGAATTGAACAAGTTCCAATTTCAATCCAAATAAAACCAAATTAAGACACTTTTAATGTGCATATCTCTTATTTCTTTTATAACCTCATTGAAATAAAAGCTGTGATTTTTTAAAAGCTCTTATATTTAGCACAGTTATCATACAGAAAACCATTGGAAAACTTTTGAATTGGGTGTTGAAAATTATTTGCTTTTGGAAAAAATATGCAAAAGGAACTTTCTGATTTATATAAGATGACTACTTAGAACTTGACCTCTCTTCCTCCAGGAAAACAAACCATTTCAGTGGGTTTCCGAATTGTAGAATCTGTAAGAGAAAACATATTTGGAATGACTTTCAAATTCTACAATTTGAAAGCATACATATTTTTCCTATATACTTACGAATTCCATAATCTAAAAGGAAAAAAATCTAAAATGTACCTCGACACTGAAATTGTTCCACTGTAGAGAGCTGTTAAACCAATTTTCTAGCTGCCCTTCCCCACGAATTTTACATACATCTCTCTACGACTATGAATCACACCTATTTGTAGAATCCATTTTCCATAATCATTGGCCTTCCTGACCTAATCAACATATCCATTTTGCTAATAATGTTGTATTAAACTTATCTATATCCCTAATTCCCAACCCTCATTTGTCCTTAGCCTTACACAACTCTTTCCATCTAATCCAAGCAGTCTTACTCTCTTACAATTTAACAATCTCCTTACAAATACTTTTAGTAGCTTTAAATACGGAAAGATAATATTATAGCGGCAGAGATGAGAAGACAAATTTGATCAAACAAACTATGCCAACTAAAGATAACATCCTCCCTCTCAAAATAGACAACTTGTTCTTTTTTTCTAACACTTCCTCCCAAAACTGTTTTTTATAGTATAATGTCTATCGTTAAAAAACACTATTCAATAAGCTCAACATAAGCTAATTGTAATTGACATTATCTTGTTAGTGGGTGAGCTAGATAACATAAATCATGAGCAAATCTAGAAACTCAGTTTAGCCAGCATTCAACAACCTCATACCAGAGACTTTGAGAGGCTTAAGGTTGTTAGGGTACTCGACAGTCGACTTCCTAATTTATGACCAAGAGTGAAGGATACAGAAACACCTTGAGCAAGAATCCTAATAGGGGAAAACTACTAGTTTTCCTTTCTAGAAATCTAAGAGCTCTCTCAATAGTGACTTATAAGCAGTCAACCTTAAGTTAGCATCAACTGGACTAAATAACATTTTCCCTCTTCCCAAGTGACAAAGGACCATCATCCACATCAATAACACAAACAAAAATCAACCCTGAACTTATTCTTGTTACTTCACGATTACCACCAACCATAGACTAAACTTTCCACATAATTATCTAAAGAAACACCAATCGTATTCTAGCTCATAGACCTTCCTCACAACAGGACTGCCTCTCTTACCCTTACAACAAATAAGCAAACACAAAGTTTCTATCTTACATTTAATCATTAACACATCTAAACCTTGTATTTGTGTTTATCCTAAATGCATCTTTAAACCATTTCAAGCTCATATTCACCTTCCACCCAAGTCCTCATCCATGAACCACCCTGAGTTTATGACCAACCGATATACCCCCTCCTTGACCATCTAGTGGTACTAGTTTTAACGTATCTTACTACTTACTATAAACTATGTTAGTGAGACATCAACCTCTACTATTGCACCTTTCATGTCAACAAGCCACCTACACTATAAGTTGCTACACCTGATTCTCCTTCATTTCAATCTGAAAGCAAGGAGCTGCAAGAAAAAAAAAATCAAAGGCTACCATTCCTCGTGAGATAAAGGAAGAATAATTGAAACAAGCAATTGAACTAGGACTTGTCGATATTGCCTTCAGTTGATAGAAAGAAAGTTGAGACTTGGATATTTGTCCTAAATTTCAAGGCCATCAATTCATACACCTCACTTCAATGTGTCGTAGAAGGACTTGCTAGAAGTTATAGCTAATATTTTCTTGTTTCTTAAAGAACCAAACTTGCATATTGGGAGAAAACGCTTTACAACATCTATCTTAACTTCGTATCCCCATGTGTCACCTATTGACCTCAATAACTCAAAGCCAAGGTGGAAGGCAAAGTTGAACATGTGATGCCAAGACCAAGCCACCTAATATGTGATGCCCTATTTTCTATAGTAGCATATGTATTTGTTACACAACTTCTAGTGTCTATGGAAAAAATCCAAAAGGCTATTTTTCAAGTGAAAATAAAACTTCAAACCAAATATAAAATAGAAGATAAGTTATTTATATGATTGAACACTTAAAATTGAGAGTAAGACATTCTTGTGTGACAAAACAATAAACCACAAATAAACATATTTAAAAAGAGTATAATGATAAAATTTGTGCGCTATAAACAATTTAATTTGATAAAATTATAGTTCGAATTTCCTAAAATGTAATAGATCATTTGAACAAATTTGGACAAAGGAATAAATTGTAATCGATGTTATGATAAGAGGAAAAGTATCGTGAGGATATGAATGACTTGATTGATATCGAATGAGTGAAACAATTGAGAGAATGAAAAAAATTGTCTAGTGCAAGAATGATTTTTCAAACGAAACGAAACCAACGATAAAACAAAATGAAAATAAGTTTATTAGATTACCTAATAAATTAAGGGTTTTAAAAAAAGTTGAAAATAGAGATTATTGTACGACGAAAACGAGACGTGTGTGTGTGTATATATATATATATATATACCTTTCATGATTCCCATTCTTAATTCAAAAAGTAAAAATGTTTCCATACTCATACGTGTATCTATTCAATGTATGTATTCTTTATCAAAGTCGAAACAACCTCTGACCAGACTTTTAAGTGTGGATTTATTAGTTTATTATCCTTAGGTAAACGAGACAAATAATATTGAGAAATTATAATTGAGACATAGAGAAGTCAAATAACAATTGTACTTGTGCGTTGATTATGAATAATGCCTATGACAAATTATGATATTGATGATATTGCATACATGTAGAACGAGAGACTAAATTTAAATTATTACTTAATACATTTTAAATTAATGTTTAGTCATGGAAAATAATATTATTAAAATATATTGAAATTTATAATTTGCTTCCCTATTTAGTGCATATATTTAGGTGAGAGGTTAAGATTTAAAACTACTTAAACATCCCTACTCACTTATTTCTATTTATAACTTCTTTGGTAAGAAACCCTCCCCTCTCATTGCTTGTAAAACAACTTAAACTAACTTCAATGGCATATTTTTCTTATATATAATCATTTTCTTATACCATAACTTGATATAAAAAAAATACTAGAAAAACATCATTCTCTTTTTCATCTATCTATCTTCTCTTCAATTTGTATAAGAACAAGTATTCTTTCTTATGGCTTTCTCTAAACCTCGACACATGTTTTTGTATTTTTTTATTTTCTTTCTCCTTTCAAAACTTAGTTTTGCAAAGCAATCAAAGATAAATGGTTTGAAAATGAATGTTATTGATCGATGTTGGAGACAAAATCCTGAATGGAGGACATACAGATCTCAATTAGCCACATGTTCTGTGGGTTATGCTGGCAAGATGATAAACAACATTGGCAATGACCTTATTCATTATAAAGTTACTGACTCTAGTGATGATCCTATAAATCCCAAAGTCGGTACCTTGAGGTACGGAGCTTCTATTATTCAAGGTAAAGTGTGGATTACATTTCAAAAGGACATGCACATTAAACTAGAGAAACCCCTTCTTATTAGTAGCTTTACCACCATCGATGGTCGAGGTGTTAACATCCACATTGTTGATAATGCATGCTTAATGATATTTAAGGTAATCACTATCTACTAATTAAACTTGTGTTCCTAATTATTAAACACTAAAAGAATTAGCTTTATGAGTTACTAATTTATATGCATGTTTGAGTATAGGCCACCAACATAATTATCCATGGCATTCGAGTTCATCATTGCAAACCTCAAGCTCCTGGGATCGTAATGGGGCCTGAAGGAAAGATAATTCCTTTAGGTCATGTAGACGGGGATGCAATAAGATTAGTTACTGCTTCAAAGATTTGGATTGACCATAATACACTTTATGATTGTCTTGATGGTTTGCTTGATGTAACACGAGGTTCCACTGATGTCACTATATCCAATAATTGGTTCAAAGACCAAGACAAAGTTATGCTTCTTGGACATGATGATGGATATGTGAGAGATCAAAATATGAAGGTTACAGTCGTGTACAACCATTTTGGACCTAATTGCAATCAACGTATGCCAAGGTAAATAATTGTTATACTAAGTAGTTCAAAATACACAAAGTAATAAGCAATATCAATTGCTCTTACTAACAAACAAATTAAACTTCTAGGATTCGTCATGGATACGCACATGTAGCCAACAATTTTTATCAAGGATGGCTTCAATATGCCATTGGTGGAAGCATGCAACCTAGTCTCAAAAGTGAAGCTAACCTCTTTGTAGCACCGACAACAGGAAATAAGGAGGTAATAAATTTTATAAATTTAAGTATTTACTTATATATATATATATATATATATATATATATATATATATATATATATATATATATATATATATATATATATTGTAAAGATTTTATTGACTATTATGCTAATGATTTATTATCTGTAGGTGACATGGAGAAAGGATAGTGATAAAAATGGAGATAGATGGAATTTTCATTCGATAAGGGATGCTTTTGAAAATGGAGCATCATTTGATGTAACAAAAGGAGGAGGTGTGCAAAAACCGGATTATAGCAAAGAACAAAATTTTAAAGTTGCAGATGCGAAATTCGTGAGATTGTTGACACGTTCATCTGGTGTGTTGCTATACAATAAACATTTTATACATTGATTAAGTACAATATAAGAGGGATCATATCCTAAATTATTTAGCATTTTTATAATCTAGACTATGTAAATTAGGAGGATTTAATTTTTCTCTAAATATATTAAATTTTAATTGTATTTTAATTAAAATTCTAAGCCTTGTAAATATACTATATTAGTATATGTAACATATTGGACTATATGATAAAAGTCTTCATAGATGCTTCAAACTTAAATTTTGATAAGTTTTTTGTTTTTGTTTTTATGTTTTTATGATATCATAGGAAGATAAATACTATCAATATAAGAAACTATGAATAGTCTAAAATATTTCCATAACATATACATTCAAGATAATTGATAACATGACCTTGCAATATGTGAGATTACAATGCACTATCACTATATATATATACGTATTAACTTCAACTTTCCATTATTAAATACAAATATGTAACATCTAGCCATAGAAGAAGAAATTTTAAAATAGAGTTAACTGTATAAACCCTTCATTTTAAACAAATCTAAAAGAAAATTAATCAATTTTTATCATCTTAGTGCAACAAGATTTTTCTCTTGATTGAATCTCACATTTCAATTTTAGGACATTAAAATCAATCACATCTTATTCCAATAACTAATGTACTTTATTTCTTATTGTTGAATGGTAAACTTTATAAGCTCATATTGCTAATAAATCCTGCCTCCTAGGTTTTCTTTAGGATTATATTTGTGTTACGGAGGTTAACTTAATATAATTTTATGCAATTTGTTTTGATCTAGTCATTTTATACTCTTTTGTATGTTTTTCCTTTTTTGTATTATATCTTTACAAGCTGTTGAAATTTGAACTTTAAACTTTGTGGATGACAAATTTCCATAATAATACAATGCATGTTAACCTTTGCAAAAAATAGTTATTAAATAAATAAATTAAATTGAAATATACTTAAAAAATATCATCGAACACAAATTAATTGGACAAACAACTTAAGATATATGATGAAAAATTGTCTTCAAAACTTATCTAAATGGGAAAAATACTTATAGGGTATATACTAAAAAAAAAATGAGACTAAAGGCTTTTTCGTTGTATTTGATAAATTTTTTTCGAATTTAAATAAAATAATAATATTGATGATATGAATAACAATAATAACAATGACAACAACAACAATAATAATGACGACAACAACAACGATAACAACAACAAAATAACAATGTGCATCACCTAATCCCAAGTTCTTTTTTTTTTCTTTTCTCCTCCTTCTATATTTTCATTCTCTTTTTGTTATACAAGTATCTTTCTAACCTTTCATCCTCTACTTTGTTTACATATTCTAGATTAAAGTGAGTTCTAGATCATTTCTACCTACTCAAAATTCAGCTTAGAATAAATATCTATTTACTCCATGATGTGATAATTTTTTCTTTTAGTCTATTATGAATAATTGAATTTATTAGCTGAAAAAAAAATATTCTTTGAGTTATATCATCATTTAGTACGAATTTTGATATTTTTTATGAAACTTTTTTATCATTCATTTTTGGCACATTTTCAATTCTTTTTAAGAGTTACTTGCACTTCAAGTAATAGTTATTATTTGGAATGTAAGTAATTGTTAAATAGAAAAAATTAACTTGAGTTGTAATTGAGTTTTTGATTTGAGTATGAAAATAATTATTGCTAAAGTTATAGTTTATGTAATTGGATTTAGTTTTTATTTTATATTTTGAGTTTGATATAGAGTTAGTGGAGTCAAATTGTAATTTATCAAGTGTGACAAGCAAAAAACGTGGTAAATGAGTTTTATATTGGATTTGAGTTTCACATAATTTGTTGCTTCTACATATCTCATTTTAATAATGGTTGTTACTCAAACAATGTTAAAGTGAGGGTTATTGAATTTTAGTGTATAGCACAATTGCTCGAGCAACTATTTAGATGCTTAAGCAATATTGTTCCTTACTCAAATTGTGGTTTAAAACTTAAGTAATACAACAAAGTAACCAAGTGATGTGCTCAAGTGAAAAAGTTTTCATGTTTTAAGTGAGCTTCTAGAATATTTGTTAACTATTAAACTGATGTATAACTCTTAAGAGTTGTTATTTCCCTAAAGTAATAAAAGTTATCACTCAAGTGACTTATGGTAGCTCAACCAAGGAGGGAATCAAGATTAAATTTTTATTTTATTTGAGATTGTTACCTATGTGAGTTAATCTTGTTCATGTGACATTACTTTCTCTTCAAAACATGTTCTGACTTAGTTTAAAGTTCTTATATGTTTATAATTATAATTCATATATGTTATATGAATTTGCATGTTTTAGTCCAAGAACATGTTTAATTATTGTGATGAATGAAAGGAATAATATGTTAGAACTATAATTGTATGTTATGTCAAATTGAATTATTTCAGGTCACGTATTTAGGTTGGTGTGATGAGTTAATATGTAGTTTTTATTATTAAGCACACAAATTTATTATTCAAAGAATATACTTTTCTTTTATTGATTGTTTAAATCATGTAAATCAAGATATCAAATGGTTAGAAATTGAAACATAATTCTTATATTTTTGGGATACATTTTGAATGTATATTTATTTGTGAAATAAATTTATCTTGATATATGGAGATGAGATCCACATAAAAATAAAAGTATTTAAAAAGAGATCCACAACTAAAGGGCATCCCAACGGGTAACTACTACATCAATGACAGTATTAATAACTTTGTGCAATCCCTAATATTGAATAGTTAGATCATAGAATAGGGCAGTCCATAGACAATTGTGTAATCTTTGACTCTAGCTAAAGCTTGATTTCACTCGTAAGTTGTAGCACATTTGCTTGATTTTACTTATATGTTTTAGCACATTTTTCTGATTTTGTGAAGATAAAACATGACTGAGGTATAGAGGCAATAGAAGGAGGAATTCTAATGTGGAAATGGTTTGATTTTGCCAGCTGATGATGTAGTTGGGAAGCAAGAAGAACTGGCAACTGCATAATTACTCAATATGAACAAATTTAGGTGTTAAGGTTAGTCTTAATGTTAGGATATTGTGATGCTACTGAGAATGGATTGCAACCATCTAAAAGAAGGACTACTTTGACAATGGCTTGATATGGCTTGGTGTGGACATATATATGATTATGGTATGTTCTTGGTAAGTGATGTTACAGTTGGAAAGCATGCTAGTACTAAGGGAGTGCAACCAATACATTACTATGGTGATTTTGTGACTATTTTAGAAATCTCCTTCTTTTAAATAATTTGTATTGATTGGGGGTTGTTCAGCTGATAAAAAATGCCATTGTTATATGAGCATGGTCAGCGTATCTGGTTTGAAGGATGCAGGAATGACATAAGGGTATGGTGTAGAGGTAGAGATAGAACTTGTTGGATGTTTGGTTAGGAGAATAAAGGTGCTTTGAAGTTGTTAAAATAAGGACTTGCATGACGTTCATTCTATAAAGAGAAGTATAAAATTATAATATGCATAACCCTACGTACACTATTATTTTTTTCATAAAAAGGTAAAAGAGTTATTTTTTAAAGGTTGAAAACATATTATCAATTTTATACTTGTAGAAATAGCTAGCTCTAGAAGGAGGGTTGAATGGAGTCTGAACTCAATTATCTGTAAACAAAAGCCACCAAACAAGATCATCCAAGGCAAGAATATATAAGCAAAGATAAAGCAATTTTATACTGGTTCACCCTAATCTCTTGGGCTACGTCCAGTTCTTCCTTGAACAAACCGTTCAAGAGGTTCTACTATTCAGAAAACTGTTACATCGAGTATAAACCTCTCCATGTTACAACAAGTACACAAACCTCTCCAGGCTACAACGAGTACACAAACCTCTCTAGATTATTAGGTATTTTTTATTTACAAAAATGGATAAGTCATGTCTACGTGAGATACAGTTTTGTGTGAAAAGTCCTATGACGAGGAGATCATTTCAGAATTGTTGAAAATTAAAATAGTGTTAATGTGAAACGATTTCAGTGAAAAAGATAGAATTTCAATGCGAATATTAACTCCCCCCATTACATAACCAGAATCAATAAAGAAAGAAATTTATGGAGAACCAACAAATTCCAACTTAGTATACCTAAATGGGTCTTTAATTGCATCAATAAAGAAAGAAATTTATGGGAAAACAACAAATTCCAACTTAGTACATGTCAATGGTGCCTTAATTGCACCAATAAAGAAAAAAAATTATGGGAAAACAACAAATTCCAACTTAGTACACCTGAATGGTATTTTAATTGCACAAATAAAGAAAGAACTTTATGGGAAAGTAACAAATTTTTAGGTACCACAACTCATTTTGTTTTCTTTTATCATATTTATCCTCTCCTTTGTAATTATTTCTCTCAAATGTCCACCTTTCTCTAATCCACCTAATCCTCTGCAATTGAAACTTATTATTCTCATTTATCATTGTCACAATTCCCTTGATCTCTTTTATGTTTATTGTTTTGGTCCCTCTCTTCCATTTCTTTTATTTATTCTATTACATTTTGTTCGTCACTTTAATATGTAAACCCTATATTGTTACCTAAATTTCACAGTTTTAGAGCCTCTGTAAAATTATTTCTTATCTAAAACAGTCTATTGTAGTTATTTATATTTGTATCGAACATGGAATTACTCAATGAAAAAATTGTGAACCTCAATTTTCGTCTTTATTTAAGATCATTAATTAATTAGTTTACTATGTCTCTATTTTGGTTACCCATTCAATTTGTGACTGGATTTCCTGATTATCGTATTTGGCCTTTTAAGCATAGTGTTTGTATTATTCTGTCTTGCCTTGATGAGTGTCATGTGTTGCCATTCTTCCTCCTAGTGTTTGTTTTTCTCCTTATTGTTATCACTGCCACCTTTTCCATTGTCTTCTTCAATACTTCTAATCCTCTTATCCATTACTCCTTTCATTTTATTTTTCGATATAGCATTCTACATAGTTTCAAGTCCTTCTTGAAGCACTATGTGTCCTTCCTTATCATGTTGAATCCCTATACCCTATTGGGTTTTGACTCATTATATTTTCATCATACATTATCAAATTGGCTTTTACGTGTTGGTATGAATTCAAATCTAGATTATCAAATGAGGCCAAGCCCATTTGGTCAGAAAAGTGAACTAGGCCTGTATATTGAATGAAATTCGTATTTAAGTTTTGGCCCATCCACTAGGAGTCGTTGACATGTGTTCTATACATTTGACTTTGTTGACCATTTTGTAGACTGTATGTGCTCCTTGACAACTCGATTACCATATTTGTGTTAGTTTGGACCCCTTCTGTGTATTCTTCTCTTCCAAACAACCAACCTACCACTTATAGTATGTGATGCAATTCTAACTTCAATTGCATGCTTCATCCTTGCTTCTTCCTTGATTGTGTGTGGTTTGTTAATTTTGAAGATGATGTAGTGGAAGTTGAAGTTTTTAGGATGTGTGAGATGAATTTGCCAGTGAAGAAGAGTGAGGTTAGGCCAACACTCTTAGAGGAAACTAGAGAGAGTCTAGAAAATTAAGACTACTCTAGAGAGAGCTTCTAGAGCAAGAAGAGGCATTTGGACATCACTTCAATTCTCATTCATTCAAAAGCTAAATTTTGAATTACAAGAGTCATCTATTTATAGGCTAAAGATGACTTGTCTTGCAAGTTTCTCAAAAACTCTCCAATAGGAGCTTGACAAGTGGCAAGCCATGAGTGGAGAGGATCCTTTCCATTTAGAGAGTGACATGTGTCCAGGTTAACTTGCAATCTAAGCTTCATATCCTCTCCAATGAGATGAGGACAAGTGACAAAACAAGCTAGGAAGGCAAGCTTCTATGTGGTGCCTACTTGCCTCACATGTGGCACCTTCATAAGCTTGTCTGACACCTTCTTGGAGTCTTTGCAAGCCTAAAAATGTTGACGTCTTATGTAACCTTGATACAAGACCTAAGGTCCAAAATCCTATTTTACTAGGCCCAAAATGCAAAGCCAAACCTATTCTACTTGGCCCAAAATACAAGGTCCAAAATAAATCCTACACTGCTCTATACAATTTTTACAAGTAGGGAGGTCTTCTCCAATTTTTAACTTAGGTCCAAAAGTTTGTTTGGAGACTCAAACAATCCCAATCAGGTTCAATCTCCTAATCAAAGCTCTAGCTCAATGACCTCTTTATTCTTGTCTGCAATCTTGAAGACGAGCTTTCATCAGTATGTCCTTCTGACAATTAATAAAGTTCCTTATTTATATCTTGTAATTGACCAAGTAGGTTGTCGCCGCTTCCACCCCTCCGATGGTATCCCCCCTACTATCCACCTCCAATTGTGTTCTAGCAAACTCGTTAATACTCTCGTATTCAGACGCCACAGATTATAGAGGATCATTACCAGGATTGTGAACATGATTCATCTTCTACCTTGTTTCCCTATATTTCACAACAACACTTCATGGTTGTCATAACACTAGTATAAAAAACACATTCTACGTCAGGATAATAGGTCAGTTAAAACGAAACCGATGTAAACAAAAAGGCAGTGGCAGTTTTGTAAATATTTGAACAGATATTACGTCGGTTAAATCAAACCCGACGTAATACAAAATATTCTACATTGGTTGCCACTCATAATCGATGTAGAAAAGACTGATAAAAGTAAAAATTTGAAATTTGAAAACTTTGCAATGACGTTGAAGATACTACATCGGTTGGCAGGTGCCAATCGACGTAGTATGTAGCCTATATTACATCGGTTGGGACTTTTCAACCGACATAATACCCTCATCGTGGCGCGCGACTGAATTTTGAAGAAAATTTGGTCAGATACTATGCTGGTTGGGAGCTTCCAACTGATGCAATATGTCTCTCGAGTTAAAATTAGGGATTTCAAGAGAGATATTAACTATTGGGTAACATTTTTCTCTTACGTTTTCTTCTCCTTCACTGAGCCTCAACCTTGCTACCTTCTACTATTTTGCGTTGTGCAGTACGTTTCGCGTGGTGCCATTTTTTCTTCTCACTAGTTTTCATTTGTATTTCGCATGGTGTCGATTTCTCTTCTCCCTGATTTTCATTTGCATCTTTTTTGTTCACTGGTTTTGCTAGGGTTTATTTGGCTCCATTTTCGGCTTCTTCCATGTTCGTTTGGCGTGTACAAGCTCCGTGGTTGTCTCGGCTGAATGCTTGGTTTGACAGCCCTTGCATCTTCTCGTTCCAAGTGGTTAGAAATTTTGTAAAATTCATTAAAAATAGTTAAAAATTAATTTTTGACCCAAATTTTTTATCAGCAACTTGATTTAGTGTATATTTGATGGTAGAGTTCTTACATTGTATAGATTTATCATAGATTTAGGGTTTCAAAAATTTAGGACGAAAAAACTTCAAACAGCCAAAACTTTTGATAAAGAGCTCGGATTAAGATACTCCAAAAATGAAAGTTGCTCAAAATTCCATTGTTTACTGTTATTTTTTTATTTTTATTTTTTGTTATTTTTCACCCTTTTTTTAGATTGTAGTCTTATATTTCACATATCTATATTTGTTAGAAATTTCTAAAATTTATTGTGGTGTTTTCTTGTATCAATTAGAGATTTATCAACCCGTAATTTTAATTTATTTTTAAAAAAAGACTTTTTATAGCGGTTGTAATAGAGGACTTTTTACGTCGGTTGTAGCTTAGCTTACAACCGACGTAAAAAAGCCTCTATTAAGCCGATTTCAGCTCCAACTGACATAATATTCACTTCTTATGCTATAATTCAATTATTTTTTTTAGTTGGGTATATGACGTCAGTTTCTATTTTCAACCGACTTTCTACATCGTCTTCATCTATATCGGTTCCAGAACTGACGTATAATGTCCTCCAAAACTGACGTAGAAAGGCCATTTTTCTACTAATGTAGGTGATGGAAGGTCCCAACGATATTAATCAAGAATAAAGAGGACAAAGAACCCAAGGGAGAATCAAGAGTTTTCCAAAAGATTGGGCCCATTTAAGGTCGTTTGGGCTTTCAATCGGCCCCAATGCAAACATGAAGAAATCCCTTTGGAAAAAATAGAGTATTAAGGAAAAGTCCTCTAATTTGTATAAATTGTTTATAATAGTTTAGAATAATTTGGGCCTTGTATTTGGGCCTTATATTTTTGGGCCATGTAGTGTAAGTTTGGGTCTTGAGGTCCATAAATAGTGTTAGGCTTGATCAAGGAGTCCAAGTAGCACAAGGAGCTCTCTCCTTGTGCCACTTGTCACTACCTTGTAAGAGCCTTGGAGTGCAAGCTAGGTTTGGGAAGCTTGTCATAGAAGCTAGGGTTAGAAGCTTGTCTTATAAGCTAAGGTTAGAAGTTTGTCTTATGAGCTAAGGTTTCTAGACCTAGCTTCTCCCATACTCTACCTAGATAGCTTGCATAGGAAGCTAAGTAACTCATCCTTTCTTCTATAAATAAGAGGTTTAGAAACCTCTAATGTAGACTTGATTTGAGTAATGAAATGCTGTCAAATTTTTAGCACATTGCTTCAAGTTTCACATTGAGTTTCTTCTCCTAGAAGCTAGAAGCTCTCTCTTGAAGGTTGGCCCAACCTCCTTCAAGGCTTTCACCATCTACTTCACCATCAACCTCCTTGCACGCTTCCTTCCTTGCATTTCCATGGCTTCCGCATCATGATGAGGAGTTTCATCCACTTCTTCCATTCGGTGCTTCAAGGTTTCACCATGCTCAACTTCCATTGAAGCTTGCGCAAGAAGCTAAGACACCTAGGAGCTCCTCCATCAGTAGGTGTCAATTCTTCTTGAATGCATATCTGATAGATTTCGACATTGATCTTGATCATCGTTCTCACGGTTACTTCGACTTTAGTTGGCAATAGTATGTTCAGTCTTACGTACTCAAGTCTTCCCTCTTCTCAATCGCTCTATCAATAGATATTATAGTAATCGTTGCAACAACTTTCTCCAAACATTCTCATCCTCATAGAGATATTAGAATCCCGATACTTCTCACCCACGTTCTTCTATTTTTGAAACTAGCGTATTTGTTCAATATGCCGTAATTGATTCGAACGTGTTCGATATCCACTCTTGATTTTGATTTATAGCCTTTTTATACTTTGTTCCCCTTCAATTATAAAAAAAAAAAAAAACATCACATTGTCTCCCATATACCTTATACATATAAAATTCAAACCATTGAGAATGAAAGTTTCTTTAATATCGTTTCTATTACTCATGTTGTTGATCCTCACAATATAACTTCGTCGTAACCATTCATTCTCATCCTCTTTCACTAGTATTTTCATACCATTCCACCTTTCCTTACTCACTATCTTGTCCTTTCTTCACCACGTGAGCATACATTTGACTATTTTTTTTTCTCCACATTTTATTATAGTTCCATGATTTCTTGATCTTAGCTCTTCCAATCTCTTTAGTTATCCTATCTATTGTGATTCTGATGTATGCATACTTCTTTCCTATTTTGACTTGTTTACATGAATCCTCGTATTTGATGTACAAATGGTACCTAACTACTTTTCAAGTTGGACAAACTTTCACAAAACCAAATCTCTAATCTTTTTTATTTAAGTCTGGAAAATTCTCGGTTTAGTGAGATTAAACCCAAAAGTTATTCTGATATTATTGTGGTATCACTATTGTATGAGATTACTAGCTATGGACGTTATTCTGAAGGAGAAACTCAGCGTAGGCACATGGGTAAGTTATTAGGGAGGGCTAGCTCAATTTGCGAAGCAAGGTAAATAATAATTAAATCAGATGTAACAATTGGATTGAAAAAATTCCACTTTTCTTAGTAAGAACTGTAAAGAAATCGCATGCCTCAAAGAAATATTGAATCAAAACAATAAGGTAACACGAGCATCCCAAATTTCTAAGCATGAACCCTAAAGAAATTGCATTTCCAAAAAAATTAGGAATTCCGTCGGTAGCTTCAATGTATTATTTGTTTAATGACTGATATTATGTATCCATGAGCTATGCAAAACCTGGACCGGAATGAATATCTAGGAATTATTATTATAAAGTTTTAAATAAAGTATATATTAGAAGTATTCACTACTTTTCGACATAATAAATTGAAAGTGACGAGGATATATATAATCAATTGATTGATGTTTTCATAAGAAATGATTTTAAAGTCATTCACCATTTCTCTAAATAGAAGTCTTTCTAAAATGAAGAGAAATCCAAGTTTAAGAGAAAATAATCTATTTTGACATTTTTCTTTTCTTGATTTTGTTATTTAAAAGAATAGAAAGTGACTCAAATACACCTAATATAAAGAAAAATGATAAAAGGTTAAAGAGTTTCGCTTTAGAAAATAAAGTAAAAAGTATATTTTAAATATATATATATATA
>Ga0209700_102113_pt1 | contig 40845 bp, 15 predicted proteins | sample SiratroredBW_FD_187528 | JGI IMG/M metagenome (GOLD analysis project Ga0209700, IMG submission 187528) | Root nodule microbial communities of legume samples collected from California, USA - Siratro red BW (SPAdes) (version 2) | ecosystem: Host-associated > Plants > Roots > Nodule | place: USA...
TATATATTTTTTTTTTTTTTATTTTTTTATTTTTTTTATTTTTTTTTGACATAGAATATATTCTGTAGTTAAGTTATTTTATATTCGTTCTATAGTACATTTCAGCGTTCAATCTCTTATGCTAACTTGCTTATTACGTGTATTGCTTTGTCTTTGAGCATATTGAAAACGTCATCCTCAAAATAAGATATTTTGTATTTTTGTTAAGTAATAAGTGTTTTTCTCTTGGGAGAAATATCATTTAACATTTAGTATTCATTAATGAAAGACAAATTATACGTATTTTAGAGTTTCGGTTCTTCACTAACACTAATTTATAGCAAAAACACTAAATAGTTACAATAAAGTATTTGGAGATACTCAACCTATAAATCTGACATCCTACAAACACAAAAACTAAATTCAATATTTTCTTTTTTATTCGTCATCATTGTCGTAGCCCCTTACTACATTTTGCTGGGCAAAGTTTAGTAGTGAAACCCAAACAAATTTGCCTTTCTTTAGGTTGTTTTGTTTTTCTCCCCAGTTATTTTCAAAGACTTCCATTATTCTAATGGGTAAAAGTTTACAACAAATGTCAAAAAAGACATTAGCTTTGATTTATTTGACGAGAACGATAGACGGCTGAACCGTGCTCGGCAAGGCAAACCTTTGGCAACTGGTATTTTGGAAGAGAATTAATATATATATATATATTATATGAAAAATGTTATTTTGATAATTGATGGAAAATAATTTCTCTTTAATAATCATGAGCTTAACGACCATGAGCTGACACAATTGTTTATGTAGTTAAATGATATTTTTGTCTTTTATTTAGAATTTGTATTTTAAAGAATAGAAAAGTGTTTGAGAGTTGAGGAGTTAGAATAGAAGACTTGTGGAAAAATCACATCTTATATGGAAAAATCATCCCATACTCTAATGATTAAAAAAGACTAAAAATCAAAACTAGACCACTGTCCAAAGCAAAAACTGGCCATCAACCACTTAACCTCACTACAAATAAAAACATACCAAAGCTTTACTAGAAAACTATTACCTAAAGATCAACTACCGTTTCAAAAAATAACTTAAATTCATTTTTGTTTTCCATTAAACTCCAAAGTTCAATAAAAAATTATTTCTTTAATACCGTTAGTATCTCTAATTAAAAAATTAATTTTATTAACAACTAACAGTCACTTAAAATTATAAAATAGTTCACATTTCTGGTAACGGTGTGAAAATAAAAACACCCATTTATCTTTCCTTGCAATAGGGGAAACGTCTTAGAAAATGATGAAAACAAGAAAAGTAAACAAATTTATTTTATATACTCTCGTGCAAATCCTTCTCAATTTTTTTCTGCAACAAGAGCTCAACGCCCTGAACACTTTTTATGCAGAACCATCTTAAATTCTATAATATCCAATTTCCTGTTTTTGACAATTGCTATAGTAAACGCGCTGGTCTTGTAGGCTGTAGCATGTGCACAATGTATTTGTTAGGACATGGTTTTTGCTAAATAAATAATTAGATTTTTTTAAAAAATTTGGTTTTATTATTAAAATCTTAAATAACTAATACTATATATAACTGTTGTTTTTGTGTTCACATATATTAATCTAAAAAGGCACTAAAATTAAAAAAGTAATACAAATTATTCCATTTTGATTATACTCAAAAAGTTTTTCTTTCCACTGCAAGAGCGTATAATATATACCTGAAAAATAAAAGTATTCATTGACAACCCATTATAATAAGATAATGATATATATTAGTATTTTAAATTAAAAAAATATTAAAATATTAATTTGTTGAGTTGTTAAGTAGGTATAATTATTTTTATGTATCAGACAACTTTTCAACTCATTGTTTTTTTATATTATCTGTATATTGACGCGTCTTCCTTTCACGAGGAAATGAAACAAATAAATAAAAATATGATAAAATTTGTTTTTTTTTAATCCTACAAAAGCGCATGGACAGTTAAAAAAATAAAAATATATTATTGGAAATAAATACTCAACTCTAATGACATGAGTATGATGTCACTTGATAATTTTCAAATTATTAAAGTGTTGAAGTAAATTTAATATAATAAATTCAAAATCAATTCTCCAATTTTAATTAAATATATTTATTTTTTTAATTTAATTAAATAATTTTAATTAATTCAATTTAATTGAATTTGATTACAAATTCTACTGCATTGGTATGTAGTTAACTTTAGCTTTGTGTTTTAACTTGTTTTAGGCACCAGTTGTAACTTTTTTTTTTTCTCAATTGTATGCAAGGGCAAGGCAAATTGGAAAAGTCTGCTGCTAAAGGAAGGAAAGAAGAAGGGGATGGTGAAAGTAAGAATTAGCTGCTGAAGGAAAAATCTATACTGAATGAGTTAGATTAGAGTTCAGGAGACATCAAATTTGTTTTTGTTAGGTGTATTAATGTAATTTGGAAGTGTCCTGTTCTATGAAACTTGATGTCACCATGTGAATAGAAATTGACTAATTCATCTTTCTTCAGATATTATCTTGCTAGGATCTTATACCAAGTATTTTTCTATCTACACTTTTTATATTTGGTGAACACAACTGAAACAATTAACAGACATTCCAATAAGAACTTGTCTCAATTAATAGAACTCAGAAACGATATTACATTAATTAAAAGAAGTTGACCCTTTATCACCACTTTAGCAAACTAGAACAACAGGGGATCAAACACAGAAACTGCATTCATAAACTCTTCGTCTGATTCCAAAGCACTCATTGTATGTGGGAAAAGGCAAACTTCCAAATCAATGCTTCCTCCTCCTTCACGCCCTGGGTATGATGACACTTTCCCATCAGATTTATTTGCATAGCCACTTCTAGCAGCCACCGCTTTCCCCATTCCAAATTCATTCCCATACATATTGAACCTGGGCGAGCTACCCATTAACACGCTGTACGGGTCAAAGAAACGACCCATTTGAAGTATGAAAGGAGAATCTAACCACCCTTCCAGAAATTGTAACACCGCTCTATGGTTAAGGTTTGTAACAGCCTCATGCAATTCCATGCTGCCCATCCTAGACCATTCTCAAGCAATTCCCCTGTTGTCGTTTCTGCACTCACTGGATGAATGCAGTTTCCAAAGTATTCTTCAGGCAGAGGCGGCTCCATTCTTAATCGATTGTTTGCGGCTAATCTGCAACTTGTTTTTTGGTCAGACGGTGGGGAGCGCGCACGAGTTATCGATCTCCAAACAAGTGCTGATAATGACTGGAACGAAGAAATTTTTGTGGTATTTGATTCTGAGTTGGCCTTTGCTTTCAGCTTAGCAATAGACGCTGCTGAAAAGTGGAAAGTTCTGACTCTCAGCAAGGGTGATTCAGATCTCTCTATAAACTCGTCATGATGTTTGAAAGGAAGAGAGATCGGTGGTCTACAATTATTTGGAAACCAACGATTGTGAATGGGTTGGCGTGAGATGGGAACATCATATTCACAGCCTTCAGCTTGAGATTGTGCTTGAAAGATCTGAGACCATGTATTGAAGAAACTCCAATAAGACGTTCCATCGCCAATAACATGGTTCATGGAACAACCTATGAAAACACCATCGATCAATTCAGTGACTTGGATGGACAACAGCGGCATGGTGTGCCCGTCATGGTTGACTGCTTTGCGGTGGTCAAAGAATGAGTGAAAAATGGATGGTATGTCAACTGGGGAGAGTATGTCGGATATGGTCATATCCAGAGTTGCAGAAATGAATCTAGCTCCATCACTGTTGTTGCAATCAACAGAAACAGTATAGGAGGGAGGGTCTTGGGTTTTGTGGGTGACAAGACGACCAGACAGTGGATAGAAATGGGAGAGGGTGAGAGAAAGAGAGTGCTTGAGCTTCTTCAACAGATTCTCCATGAAACATTGTTGATCCACAACAGTTGCAGGCTTCTTGAAGAGCAAACCCTTCTGGATATAGTGCGTAGACAGCATAACAATATCCCAAGGAGTTAAATGGCAGATTTGGTTGGAGACTTGGTTGGAGGGGTGAGGCTTCACTAAGCACTCTGAAATGCGTCGAACGGGCTTACTCATTATGCAGTGTTTGTGTTTTCTTTGTTCTGTTGTCAACCACGACATACCTAATTACTCTTTTATATAGATATTAAATAAAAGTATTCATTGACAACCCATTATAATAATACAATGATATATATTAGTATTTTAAATTAAAAAATAAAAAAGTATTAAAATATAAATTTCTTGAGTTGTTAAGTAGGTATAGTTATTTTTATGTATCAGACAACTTTTCTAACCATTGTTTATATATATATATATATATATATATATATATATATATATATATATATATATATATATTATCTGACGCGTCTTTCACGAGAAAATGAAAAAATATATAAATATGATAAAATTTGTTTTTTGTAATCTTATAAAAGCGTATGGATAGTTAAAAACAATAAAAATATATTACTTGAAATAAATACTCAACTCTAATGCCATGAGTATGGTAAGCCTCCCACCTCTTAAAAAGAAAAACATAAACCCTAACTTTTCTTTATCTTTCTATCTGTATCTCTCCATATTTTCCTTTTTTCTTAATTTTTAGTTTCATATATAATTTATTTCAGAATCTGATTATATCATATAATAGTTAAAGAAGTAAAAAATATTTCTATTCGATCAGATTTTCAAACATAATAAACTCCTATTTACTTTATAGATATATTATTTTCTCTTTATCCTCTTAGGTTTTCGTCACCAATTTTTGAAGGATCAGTTTAGATATACTAAATTTTGGTTATATTTTGATAACTTGCTTTAGATGTTTATATTTTGAAATTATATCACTGTTTGACTTCGGAACTACCTTGATAGTGAGCTTTTTAGGTAAGGAAAGCTAGTAACTTATTTTTATACTATTTAATTACTTTTAAATAGAACTTTAGGATAAAAGACTTGAATATGTGATTATCAGTGCTCAAGTCTGGTCTAACTGATCCTTGAGCACTGAATAAGTATGATTGTTTATTTTTATTTGACGTAATTAATTGACCTAATTTGAGTAATAATGTTAGAAAGTAGTATGTGTGAACTTGTTGGAATACTAAATTTTGATGATTTAGTAATTAAGTGTTGCTTTGAAGATGGAAAAATTATTATATAATATAATTTGTGAATTGAATGTTATGTATTGATGTTAATAATGGAATGATGAATTTGAAGTCATACATTTGAGATAATGTATGAGTTGTGCTTGTTTGTATATATTAAGTATAACATGCGGCCTATGTTTTAACAGAGATCTTCTAACTAACTTCACTGATGATCTAAGTCATGTAAACTAAGATATCAGGTGGTGAAAAGTTAACGAGGAAGTTCATACACACTGGAATTGCTGGTAGACACTCGGTATTGGATTTGAACTTACCCTGATCATTTCCCTTAGATTCACTGGTAATCTAAGGTTGGATTTTGGATTAGATATTAGTCTCTGGTAGAGACGTACTTAATGGGTCTTCTTGAAGACAATAGGTCCATGTATAACCTATATGTGTGTTGTAGTCCATGTGTGTGTGATGTGGTTCACGTATAGTCATTGTGTGTGATGTGGTTCACGTATAGTCATTGTGTGTGATGTGATCCATATGTGACCGATATGTGTGATCTAGTCTATTTGAGACTATGTTCAATATGTTGAGACTTTAATATGTTTAAAATTATTAAAGTGTTGCAGTAAAGTTAATATAATAAATTCAAAATTAGTTCTTCAATTTAATTAAATATATTTAAATTTTATTTTGAATTTAATTAAATAATTTTGATTAATTCTCTTTTAATTTTATTTTTTATTTTAATTCTATAATTTTAGTTAAATATATTTTAATCTTGTTTTGAATTTAATTACACGATATTTATTGAATTTTTTGCAATATTATTTTGAATTTATTTCTGTAAATTAAATTGAATGTTTTAATTTTATTTAGAATTTAATTCTGTAGTTTTAATTAAATCCGTTTCAATTATACCTTAAATTCAATTCTATAATTTTATTTGAACACATTCTAATTTTTATTTTAAATTTAATTTTGAAATTTTGATTAAATTTATGATAATTTTATTTTAAATTGACTTATATATTTTAATTAAATTTTTCTATTTTATCTTGAATTTAATTACAAACTCTACTGCATTGGTTTGTAGTTTAACTTTAACTTTGTTTTTTTAACTTGTTAGTACTTGTAACTTTTTCCTTTTTTTTCTATTGTATTCAAGGGCAAGGCAAATTGGAAGAGTCTGCTGCTAAAGGAAGGAAAGGAGGGGATGGTGAAACTAAGGAAGTAGCTGCCAAAGGGAAAACCCATACTGAATGAGTTAGATTAGAGTTCAGGAGACATCAATTTGTTTTTTGTCAGGTGTATTATTTAATATAATTTGGAAGTGTCCTGTTCTGTGAAACTTGACTAATACGTCTTTTCTTCAGATATTATCTTGCTACGATCTTATACCAAGTATTTTTCTATCTATTTTTATATTTGGTGAACACAACTGAAACAATTAACAATAAGAACTTGTCTCAATTGATAGAACTCAGAAACGATATTACATTAATTAAAAGAAGTTGACCCTTTATCACCACTTTAGCAAACTAGAACAACAGGGGATCAAACACAGAAACTGCATTCATAAACTCTTCGTCTGATTCCAAAGCACTCATTGTATGTGGGAAAAGGCAAACTTCCAAATCAATGCTTCCTCCTCCTTCACGCCCTGGGTATGATGTCACTTTCCCATCAAATTTATTTGCATAGCCACTTCTAGCAGCCACCGCTTTCCCCATTCCAAATTCATTCCCATACATATTGAACCTGGGCGAGCTACCCATCATCACACAATACGGTTCAAAGAAACGACCCATTTGATATACGAAAGGAGACTCTAACCACTGTTGGAGATACTGCAACACCACTCTATCATTAAGGTTTGCAACAGCCACGTGCAACTTCCATGCTGCCCATCCTAGATTATTCTCAAGCAATTCCCCTTTTGTCGTTTCTGCATTCACCGCATGAAGGCAGTTTCCAAAGTATTCTTCAGGCAGAGGAGGTTCCATTCTTGATCGACTGTCTGCGGCTAATCTGCAAATCGTTTTTTGGTCTGAGGGTGGTGAACGCGCACGAGTTATCGATCTCCAAACAAGTGCTGATAATGACTGGAAAGAAGAAATTTTTGTGGTATTGGATTCTGAGTTGGCCTTTGCTTTCAGCTTAGCAATAGACTCTGCTGAAAAGTGGAAAGTTCTGACTCTCAGCAAGGGTGTTTCAGAACTCTCTATAAACTCGTCATGATGTTTGAAGGGAAGAGCGATCGGTGGTCTACAATTATCCGGAAACCAACGATTGTGAATGGGTTGGCGTGAGATGGGAACATCATAGTCACAGCCTTCAGCTTGAGATTGTGCTTGAAAGATCTGAGACCATGTATTGAAGAAACTCCAATAAGAAGTTCCATCGCCAATAACATGGTTCATGGAACAACCTGTGAAAACACCATCGATCAATTCAGTGACTTGGATGGACAACAGCGGCATGGTGTGCCCGTCATGGTTGACTGCTTTGTGGTGGTCAAAGAATGAGTGAAAAATGGATGGTATGTCAACTGGGGAGAGTATGTCGGATATGGTCATATCAAGAGTTGCATGAATGAATCTAGCTCCATCACTGTTTTTGCAATCGACAGAAACAGTATAGGAGGGAGGGTCTTGGGTTTTGTGGGTGACAAGACGACCAGACAATGGATAGAAATGGGAGAGGGTGAGAGAAAGAGAGTGCTTGAGCTTCTTCAACAGATTCTCCATGAAATATTGTTGATCCACAACAGTTGCAGGTTTCTTGAAGAGCAAACCCTTTTGGATATAGTGCACAGACAACATGGCAATATCCCAAGGTGTTAGATCGCAGATTTGGTTGGGGAAGTGGTTGGAAGGATGAGGTTTGACGAAACATTCTGAAATGCGTCGAACTGCAGGAGAACCCATTTTGCAGATATTCACACCCTACCAAGATTTGTGGTAGAGAGCGTAGAGATAAGGTATTGCTGCCGCCTTTTAAAAAAGAAAGGATCTTTTCCCAGACAACGGTTACTTGTTAAAAGATAATATAATTATATAAAAAATACAAAAAAAATTGTAAAAATTTAGTAGAATTCAAAATAACATTGTCTTTTTATATAAATATCAAATAAATAACATTGCCAAGCTGCCGGTTGATTGTCGATAACGTGCACCCATCAATGAGATTTTTCTTATAAATTACCAATGCCAAGAAGGAGAAAAAAAAAAAAGAGATAAATTTATCTGCAGCTAAGATGGGCGCAAAATTTGATTAGTTGTTTTAGTGAGTCTTTCTCTAATCTATAATATTTAAACTCTAAAAATTGTTTAAGTGGATTAAGTGAGCATCATTCACATAAATGCCATGTCAGTTAATTTTTTTAAAAACTTTGAATGACTTTTATTAATTAAAAATGAAAAGAAAAATATTACTTTATAATTCGAATATTAATTAATTGACATTTAACGTACTTACGGGCTCAAATATAATTAAAATGGTAATTTTTTTCTTCGTTTTACCTTAAGAAAGGAAGGTATAGGTATAATTTAAATATTATAGGTGGACCATATTACTATTATTAAAAAGTCCTCCGGATTATTGACATGTGCCATGAAGGCACATGAATATAATAATCCTTTTATAACCTTAATTATTACTGTTATTGTTATCATCGTATTATTTATAAATATAAACGGATTGATGTGTTACATAGAATAATATTAATTAAATAGATTTTTAATAACATTGCCCATTTTGTTCAATAAATTAATAAATAAGATTAATTAAATTAAATTTCGGATCGCTTCTACCGTGGTTTTACTTTTCTGTATATATACTACAGATATAATTTTATTGAAGACAATTCTATTCATAGTAGATTAACAATTACAGCTAATACTGACATTAATTTTAAGCTGCCTGCTGGCATATTTTTTTACTATATTCAAACGGAAGGCCTTTGAATATTTGACTTTTTTTTTTTTACCATAAATAATTTAAGTGTTAAACTCTTGAGCGTGTAAATAATATTGACTTTATTCTAATATTTTCGGCCAATGTGACCTAAATTGATTTTAAAATATAAATTTAAAATATATATATATGTTGGTGCAAATTAGAGTTATACGGATTCGAACTTAAATTTAAACAGTTTGTATTTTCTTTAGATTTTTACATATTATTTTGTTGTAATGTCATCTCCATTCTATAGTGAAATTTTTGCTCTAGTATGAAAATATCTTAAATTATATACTTTTTAATTTTTAGGATTTTTTAATCACTTGTTGTAATTTTTACTTTATTTATCTTCATAAATAAAAAACCTTATTTTATCTTTAAATAAATTGTTTTTAAATATAAGATGCTATTTACCTTATTTATTAATTTCATTATAATTGTTTTTTCGTGCGTTCTTATTGAGGTAGTAAAAGAATAATACAACTTTAATAGATTAAAAAATAATACTTGATGAATTGAATAAAAAAATATTTCACACTTAATTTGGCGTAGGTAGAAGAAAGACTCAAGTGATAAGATCGCTATAACTTAAAATTTTTGAAGATGTATTGTGTTGTAGTGTTCGTAACACTAAAAAAACATTATTTAGAAGAAAGTTTGAGCAACAAATATGTTTATCATCAATTAGATACATATGGTTTCTCCGAGATATATATATATATATATATATATATATATATATATATACGATCTTGTCTATACACTTGTTTGAACATAATTTTAACTATAACTTTTGAGATAATGCACTTTATCTATTCTTGCATTTATATTTATATTATATTTGTTGATATATCTAATATATTTATAACACATTAGCATATAAACAATAATATTAGTGTATGTTACTGAATATAAACTAAATGAAATTTATAAATTTTTGAATTTGTTCAAGTTATTATTATATAATGATTATTAAATGCATGAGCAGATTTATATAAGATTGTTCAAGGATTCTTATACACAGAATATTCATATAGAAACGTCTTTTAAATAATTCTATTTACCAAATATTTAACATCTAAGTTATTTTAATACTTCAAATACGTAACTTCAAACTGCATTTATCTAAGTTAGTTTAGAATATATTCCTTATCATATTTTATGTATTTTTTTTTAAGCTTCAACGTGTGATTTGACGATAAAAGAATATCATTTAGTATTTTAATTTTAAAATATGTTTAGATACGAAAATAGATTTAAGTAAAAAATAATAAATTTAAGATGAAAGTAATGAAAATTGAGTTTCTTTGTATTAAGAAAAAGATAATAATAAATAAAAAAATAAAAAAATTAATAAAAAATTGTGAATGATATAATATATATGATTGATATTTTATTTTTTTTAATTGATAATCATAAGATTATGAATTTTCAATTTAAAAGATGTGAGAAGGAAAGAATGTGCTTGGTTGGTTCCATCATTATAAAGAAAAGGGCTCCTTTGATAAAGAAAAATAATGTTCTTCATGATAAGATTATGAATTTTCAATTTAAAAGATGTGAGAAGGAAAGAATGTGCTTGGTTGGTTCCATCATTATAAAGAAAAGGGCTCCTTTGATAAAGAAAAATAATGTTCTTCATGAAAAGCCAGATCGAGAAAGACAAGGCTGGTCCTCCTAATTTCACCTTACATTATCTTTTAATATTCCAAAAACATAGATAAAACATACTTTTGACCAAAGGGTCAGATTTTATTTTTCTTTAATTTAATAAAGAGAAGTGGGAATACATTTTGTATTTTTGAACAGAAGATTACCCAGTTCCCACAATTTAACAAAGGCCAGGGCCCCATGCATGTCAGATGCAGTGTTGAAAATGTAAACCATGACATAATGTCTCGGTCAAACTTATCTTCTTACTAATATATTATAGCCACGGGTGATAGAAATAAATTATGTCCCTGCTAATGAGTTTTAGATACATATTTAATTGAAATTACCAGGTCTTTAATTAATAAAAAATCTCAATCTAACATATATGTATTTATAATAATAATAGCACGATTTATAATTTCTTTTTGTTATAACATTCATTTAAAAATAAAATTTATCAGTTACATGTCATTACTTATAGTAATAAATATATGTTCTTGGAAAACAAATATCTTTTCAATGAAAATATCTTCACTACTTTATTTTGAGATCTAATTAAGTTATAATTGAGTTGAATTGTTAAATAAAATAAAATAAACTAAGACAGCCTGATCTAAATAAAATTGAGTTTAGTTTAAAGTAAATTTAATTCAATTTAAATTACTAACACTCTTAAATATGAGTGAAGAATAGAAAAGATTAGTTTTAAAGAAAAAAAAGTATTTTTTTTTTAAATTAAGTAGGACTTACTCGACAAAGTGCAAAAGATTTCTATACAAAAGATTCAAGTAATGTGCACTTTGTTTTATTACAAAATAACCAATTATTTTGAAATAAAATATACTATTTTTTAAACAAAAAATAAATACATAATTAATTATACATTATTTTTACCCTACCTCTTTCTTTTTCCTCACTGTGCTTTTTGTTACAAGGTGTAATGTAAATTCAATGGGTAATAAAGATAAATAAATTATTAATAATAATATAAAGTATAAAATGTCAATTTTAATAAATGATAATATAATTTTTAAATCAAATAGTTTCATAAAATTAACTTGTATTTTCATTTTTTTAATCAAATTATTTATATTTTTATTTAATTTGTCATCAACTAAACCATCTCTATTTCTAGTATTTATCTTATTTTTCTTCTTACTTTCTCTTTTTTCTTTAGTACAAAACATATCATATAATAAACATTTAAGACATTTGAATATTTAATACTAAAACAACCATGTCTTTATTGATTTATGTGTTGAAACATAGCATTTATATTTTAGTTCATTTCACTCTCTACTCTTCTTCCTTATAGGGTTTTCCTTAAGAAAATTTCGTCAAAGGTAGAATTTTCCTAACCCTGGATCATTCTCTAAAGAAAAATAATGGTTTGACAATATTATTTCTAATAACATCCATTTAATATTATATTATATTAATAAAATATTGTATATTAATAAAATAATAATATTTTATAATGTCAAATAAAAATAAATTATGAATAATAGTGCCAAATTATCATCCTCTTTCTCTAAAACCTTTCCTGAGGGGACAAATGTTTCCTAATAAATCTCGAAAACGTGTTTTTATTCCTTTGTTGTGGCATCTTTCGGACTTTTCAGTATAATGGGTCAAAGTTTCTTATCAACTACCAAAAAATGCATTTGCTTCCCACCAACTCATTCCCTAAAAACAAATCATTTTTTGGTTTAGGTAGAATATACCTAGCAAATCGCAAATAGAAAAACTTGATTGGAGGGATTGGTGCAAGGAATGATCATGACAACCATATTATTATATTTACTAGTTAAAATACAGGTGACATGATATTTTGTCCAGATATTTTTTTATTATACTATCCCATTTTAATGATTTAAATTTAATATTTATAATAAATTTCATTTTATATATTTATATATAAATAATGTATATATAAATATTTTTTATACTAAATGGGTAATCTATGGTTTCAAAAAACAATATTAAGAGAGCAATATAAATTAGTGAATGGTTATCTTTAAATAGATGGGTAGCCTATCTCTAATATAAGCCTAATACGAAATGAAACAAAAACAACAAAAAAAAAAAATACCATATAAATTATGAATCACACCAAATAAAAAAAAACAGCACATAAAACTAGAAAATAATACAGCACACTTATATCAGCATGATATAATTGATATCCAAAATACAGTGTTGTTCTGAAAGAATATACTTTCTTAAAATTGACTAAATTGTAACAGAATTCCTTTTTTCGCATCACTTCACTTTTTTTTTATGGAAATATCACCCACTTCATTCTTTACCATTTTCTCTTCACATTTTTTTTTTTCCTAAAGCAACCTTTTCAACATTCCACTTGTTTTTAAAAGTGTAAATAGTCTAGATTGGATTAGATTTACTTTAATTTTTAACTCAACCCATTTATCAGTTCATCTTATTTTATTTAGTAATCTAACTCAACTCAACTGTAATAATGATAATAATTATAATAGTTACAATTATCCTTCCTTCTATACTCATTTTCCCAGAACTTCACCGTAGTTGGTCCAAGTCAAACACAGGTGGCAATTGACTGCTTTACTTATATTATTTAATTAATATCTATATAAAAGTTATGTCTTGGTTTAGAACTGAACAGAGGAAACACAAACACCGCATAATGAGTAAGCCCGTTCGACGCATTTCAGAGTGCTTTGTGAAGCCTCACCCTTCCAACCAAGTCTCCAACCAAATCTGCCATTTAACTCCTTGGGATATTGCTATGCTATCTACGCACTATATCCAGAAGGGTTTGCTCTTCAAGAAGCCTGCAACTGTTGTGGATCAACAATATTTCATGGAGAATCTATTGGAAAAGCTCAAACACTCTCTTTCTCTCACCCTCTCCCATTTCTATCCATTGTCTGGTCGCCTTGTCACCCACAAAACTGAAAACCCTCCTTCTTATGCCATATTCGTTGATTGCATCAACAGTAATGGAGCTAGATTCATTCAAGCAACTCTTGATATCACCATATCTGACATACTCTCCCCAGTTGACACCCCCTCCATTTTTCACTCATTCTTTGACCACCACAAAGCAGTCAATCATGACGGTCACACCATGCCGTTGTTATCCATCCAAGTCACTGAACTTGTGGATGGTGTTTTCATAGGTTGCTCCATGAATCACTCTGTAGGAGATGGCACTTCATATTGGAATTTCTTCAATACATGGTCTCAGATCTTTCAAGCAAAATCTCAAGCTGAAAGCCATGAATACGATGTTCCAATCTCACGCCAACCCCTTCACACTCGTTGGTTTCCAAAAAATTGTAGTCCACCAATCTCCCTTCCTTTCAAACATCATGACGAGTTTATAGGGAGATCCGAAACACCCTTGCTGAGAGAGAGAATTTTCCGCTTTTCAGCAGAGTCGATTGCCATACTGAAAGCCAAGGCCAACTCAGAATCTAATACCACAAGAATCTCTTCGTTCCAGTCATTATCAGCACTTGTTTGGAGATCGATAACTCGTGCGCGCTCCCCACCGTCTGACCAAAAAACAAGTTGCAGATTAGCCGCAAACAATCGATCAAGAATGTTGCCAACTCTGCCTGAAGAATACTTTGGAAACTGCATTCATCCAGTGAGTGCAGAAACGACAACAGGGGAATTGCTTGAGAATGGTCTAGGATGGGCAGCATGGAAGTTGCATGAGGCTGTTACAAACCTTAACCGTAGAGTGGTGTTAGAATTTCTGGAAGGGTGGTTAGATTCTCCTTTCATAATTCAAATGGGTCGTTTCTTTGACCCGTACAGCGTGTTGATGGGTAGCTCGCCCAGGTTCAATATGTATGGGAATGAATTTGGAATGGGGAAAGCGGTGGCTGCTAGAAGTGGCTATGCAAATAAATTTGATGGGAAAGTGTCATCATACCCAGGGCGCGAAGGAGGAGGAAGCATTGATTTGGAAGTTTGCCTTTTCCCACATACAATGAGTGCTTTGGAATCAGACAAGGAGTTTATGAATGCAGTTTCTGTGTTTAATCCCCTGTTGTTCTAGTTTGCTGATACGCCCATTATGTTGACCTCCATGAGTGGTTTCTTTGAATTAGTAATCAAATAAGGACAACAGAAATAAGTTAAATATATATATTGCGATCCGGAAGATTCTACTCCCGTATCAACTTATATTCCTATTTCACACCGTATTTTATTAATAAAATATTATATATAAATAAAATAATAATATATATTAATGTTAAATAATATAAAAAATGGATAGTGGAAAATATCATCATCTATTATTCGGATAAATAAATAAAATAAAAAAAAATTGAAAAGTTTAGAGATATATCATAACAGTTGCTTAGTTACTGGACGGGAGTACATGCAATCTTGGGTCTTTTTTCCCTCTTACCTTTTCTTAATCTTCAACAGAAACCAGGAAAACAAAACTATAAGAGTACTGCATTCTCTGAGCAAACTAAGTATGCTGAAAATTGATTCCAAAAGAAGTTTACCATTAAAAAACAAAACTTAAAAACCCCTAAAGATTTAGTTAGAAAGTGCCGCCACTTTACTCTCCCTCGGTAGCAGTTTCCCACTCTTCTTGTCGTGCTTAGCTTACCTCTGATTTCTCAGAAACTTGGGGTCCATCTCTTTGGTGGAAGTGTGGCGATGCCTCTTGGGCTTCTTGATGCCATTTTTGTGGGCTTTTTAGGACTGGTTATGAGCCGTGTGTGGTTCTTAGACTTCGCCATCTCGAAAAGAAAGTTCCTGCACTGATTTTACTAGATTACAACATGGTGAAGCATATATCTTACTGATGCACTGAAACATTTGCCATAAAATATATACACAATGATTATTAAAAGATTAAGTAATCCGATCATTATTGACTTAAGCCTCTCAATGACGATCCCTTTCAATAATATTAATATTGCTTGGAAGATTAGCTATTAAAAGGACAACATCCACATAATCATTATTGACCTGTTCAACTGTGAAACAGTGGGAACATTATTAGCAAACTAGCATAAGGGATTGGAAACTGAAACTGCATTCATAAACTCCATGTCTGATTCAAGAGAGGTCATTATATGTGGTAGAAGGCAGATTTCCAAATCGATGCTTCCCCCTCCTTCACGACCTGGATATGATGTCACCTTCCCATCAAATTTGTTGGCATATCCACTTCTTACTGCCACTGCTTTCCCCATTCCAAACTCATTCCCATACATGTTGAACCTGGGTGAGCTACTTATCAACACAACGTACGGCTCCAAGGGCTGCCCAAGTTGCTTGATAACCGGAGACTGTAACCACTCTTGGAGTGATTGCTTCACCTCTCTGTCATTGTGCCTTGTAACAGTAAGGTGCAACTTCCATGCAGCCCATCCTAGATCATTCTCAAGTAATTCCCCCACTGTCGTTTCCGTACTCAAATTACTAACCGAGTTTCCAAAGTATTCATGAGGCAGAGGCGGTTCCATTCTCGAGCGATTGTTTGCAGTTAGCCTGAAACTTGTTCTTTGCTCATATGGTAGAGAGCTTGCACGAATTATGGATCTCCAAACAAGTGCTGCTAATGACTGGAACGAAGATATTTTCGTGGTATTACTCTTGGACTCTGAGTTTGCCTTTGCTTTCAGTTTTGCTATAGACTCTGCTGAAAAGTGGAAGATTCTCTCTCTCATCAAGGGCGCTTCAAATCTACTGATAAACTCGTCGTGATGTGTGAAAGGAAGATTGACAGGTGGACTGCAATCATTTGGAAACCAGCGGTTGTGAACAGGTTGTTGCAAAATGCGAACTTCATATTCTTGGCCTTGAGGTTGAGCTTGAAAGATGTGGGACCATGTATTGAACAAATTCCAATAGGAAGTGCCATCACCAATAGCATGGTTCATGGAACAACCTATGAAAATACCATCCACTAGTTCAGTGACTTGGATGGACAGCAATGGCATGGTGTGACCATCATTGTTGACTGCTTTGTGGTGGTCAAAGAATGACTGAACAATGGGTGGGACGTCAATGGGAGAGAGTATGTCAGATATGGTCATGTCCAAGGTTGCATAAATGAATCTAGCTCCATCACTGTTATTGCAATCAACGAACATAGCATGAGAAGGAGGGTTTTCAGTTTTGTGGGTGACAAGGTGACCAGACAATGGATAGAAATGGGAGAGGGTGAGAGAAAGAGAGTGTTTGAGCTTCTCCAACAGATTTTGCATGAAATCTTGTTGATCAACGAGGGTTTCAGGCTTGTGGAAGAGTAGACCCTTCTGGATATAGTGCATAGACAGCATGGAAATATCCCAAGGTGTTAAATTGCATATTTGGTTTGACAGTTGGGTTAAACCATGTGGTTTGACGAAGCATTCAGAAATGCGTCGAACGACAGGAGTAATCATGATTCAAATTTACACACAAGTTTTGGTTTGTGTTGCAGATAGCTTAGAGCTATGAATATGTATGGAGTTATATAAAAACAAGTTTTTGAGTTTTGCTAGGAAACTTCTACCCAACACAACATACCAAGCAAAATGCGTTTTTGAGTTTTGATACGAATGTGTTCCCACTATAATAGAGTTTAGAATGATTTACTCCTTTGTTTAAACTCAATCATTTTAGAAGCTATTTTTAGTAAACATATTATTTATGTGAAATAATCTTTTTTTAGTAGACGTTAAATAATATTTTTTATAGACATTAAATAATATTAAAATGAATTATATATATATATATATAGTTCTTATATGTTGACAATTCCACATGGCAACAGAATCACCTTACAACCCCACGTGGCAATGACGTGGATTAAATGAATGACGTGGCAAGTTAGTTCCAGCGTGGCATGTAAATGAAATTGAGTAATGTTACGTTGACACCGTTGGTGGATTACCCCCACTTGACACTGGGGTAATTGTGTTAAAGTGGCTTATGTGGTAGGGACAAAGTTGGAAGACAAAAGTAAACGAAGTCCTAAACTTTTTGCACTCTCGCTCAGAATCCGAAAAGCCTCTCAGTCTTCGGCCTCCTCTCAATCTCCTGCCTCCTCTCATTTCAAAGCTCTCAGTCTTCCGCCTCCTCTCAATCTCGTGCTCTCTCAGTCTCAGCCTCCTCTGCACTCTCGCTGTCTGCACTCTCGCTCTCGTTCACTCTCGCTTTCACTCAGGTCGCTCTCTGCGTTCTTCGTCTAAGCAAAAGGTTCGTTTTTTATTTCGTTTTCGTTTGAAAAACGTGTAAAGGTTGCTCTTTTAAGTGATTGCTCATGCAAAAGGATGTTTTTTTTTTGTTTGTTGAATGATTTGCATGTAAAGTTTTGGTTTTTATGCGATTTTTGATGGAAAAGGAAGTTTTTTTGGTCGTTTCACTGTTCTGTTCTGGATCTGAAAAGGTTTTGTGTTTAGGGTTTGATTTCTGTTGGTTTTGAAGTAAAGTTTGTTCTTTTATGTCATTTACACGATCATTCTTGGTTCTTGGTGGAGAAAAGAATGTTTTTCGTAAGTGTTTTAAGTGATTTTTCATGAAAAATGATGTTTTTGTTTGTTTGTTGTTTGATTTCCATGTAAAGTTTGTGTTTTTATATGCTTTTTGATAGAAAATGAAGTCTTTTTGGTATTCTGTTCTTCGTCGTTGCAGGAATATAAAAAGTTTTTGCGTTTAGGGTTTGATTTTCGTTGGTGGTTGAAGTAAAGTTTGGTCCTTTGTGTGATTTACAATGTTATTCTTGGTTGTTGATAGAAAAGGAATGATTTTTGTAAGGGTTTTAGGTTTGTAATGTTTGAATCTGTTTGTTTTGGAAAGTGATGAACACATGTGTGTTGAGTCGCCAAAACACGAACTAAGGTGTCCTCTCATTAAAGAAGGGTAACCACACGTGTTTTGTCAAACAATAAGTGGTTCTGAGCTTACAAAAAATCAGTGGTTACTCATGTTCTAACGAGGGGACACCTCAGTACAAGCTTTGGCTACTGATTACAATGACAATTATTTTACAAAACCTCACTGGTTACCCTTTCATTCATGAGGGGACACCTTAGTTATAGTTTTGGCAACACATGTTAGTGTTGTTTATGTGTCGATGTGTTCATGTGTATAGTCGCCAAAACTTTAGGGAAGGTGTCCCCTCGTTAAAGAAGGTGCAACCTCTGATTAATGCAGCTTTAAAACCATTACTAATGCACACGGGCTAATTTGGTGTTTGAACATTGATGGCTAGAAAGGGAAAAGATATATTGAATGGTCGTTTTACAGTTTTGTTGTTAGCTCTTGGTGGAAAAGATGTATTTAATTTCATCAATGACGGCCTCAACATAGATATTCATAGCCATGTACCAGTTTCAAGAAAGGGACGACCTCCATTTAAAAGATTAAAGTCAGGAGTGCATTCGAGTCCTTATATGACATGGCCACTCTCCCACCAGCAACCCTAGCAGGAAACCCACCAGCATCCCTAGCACCAACCACAACAATAAGCCAGAAGACAAAAGCAGAAGAACCCACCGTTAAAAGAACTTGAACAAAGACTCCAACAAAGATGATGATTCTTAAATCCTCTAAATTATGACCTCCTTTTACCACATACCCTAAGAAAAGAAAGAGGTCAGTAAGGGGTGGTTTAAGGAATGTAAAAAGTCGCAACAATTAATTGTTGTTAATGTAAATTGAACAAATTTTTATCAAAGAATTGAAATTGATATTGCATCATCTTGTTATTTAAATTGTTATTTACATATATGTTCAATGTTGTAACATATGACTTCTTTGGGCAAATGTTGCATCATATTGCTTTAAATTGTTATTTAGTCACCAAAACGTGAACTGAAGTGTCTCCTTGTTAAAATATGGATAAACCAAGATGTTTTGTAAGTTGATAGATGTTATTTATGCACACATGTGTGTCAATTTAACATATTTTGGTACATAAAAGGGTTATGAAAGCAATTCACAGGGTTGTAACTGAAGGACATAAGAACTTAAAATGCCACAATTATTGTAATGCATTTAGTTGCCAAAACGTTAACTGAGGTGTCCCCTCGTTAAAACATGGGTAACCCATAATGTTTTGTAAGTTGACAGATGTTATTTATCCACACATGTGTGTCAATTTATCATATTTTAGTACATAAAAGGGTCATCCAAGCAATTCACAGAGTTGTAACTGAAAGACATAAGAACTTAAAATGTCAAATTGGTCGTACTGCATTTAGCCGCCAAAACGTTAACTGGGGTGTCCCCTCGTTAAAACATGAGTAACCCATGATGTTTTGTAAGTTGACAAATGTTATTTATGCACACATGTGTGTCAATTTATCATATTTTAGTATATAAAAGGGTCATCCAAGCAATTCACAAGTTGTAACTGAAGGACATAAGAACTTAAAATGCCAAATTGGTCGTACTGCATTTAGTCGCCAAAACGTGAACTGAGGTGTCCTCTCATTAAAACATGGGTAACCCTTTATGTTTTGTAGGTTGACAAATGTTATTTATGCACACATGTATGTTAAGTTAGCATAGTTTGATACATAAAAGGGTCATGGAAGCAATTCACAGAATTGTAACTGAAGGACATAAGAACTTAAAATGCCAAAATGGTCATAATGTATTTAGTCGCCAAAACATCTACTGAGTTGTCCCTCGTTAAAGCTTGAGTAACCAGTTGCAGATGCTGACTCCTGTGTGTTTCCTAGCGATGTGAGAAGTGACACAAATCTACCAGATTGAACAGTATACACCTGTAAAGACCATGTCAGCAAAATATATCACGAACCGTTTGATGGATGTAACACAAAATACAACACCAGATACATGTAAATGTGTAAATTTGTATATAACACGAACCGTTTGTGTTTCGTAGTTCATTATGTATACTGTTATTCTTGTGTTTTGTTCGTCAGTCGCCAAAGCTTGTACTGAGCTATCCCCTCGTTAGAACATGGGTAACCACTAATTTTTTGTAAGCTCGGAACCACTTATTGTTTGACAAAACACGTGTGGTTACTCCTTCTTTAACGAGAGGACACCTTAGTTCATGTTTTGGCGACTCAACACACATGTGTTCATCACTTGCCAAAACTAACAGATTCAAACATTACAAACCTAAAATCCTTACAAAAATCATTCATTTTCTATCAACAACCAAGAAGAACACTGTAAATAACACAAAGGACCAAACTTTACTTCAACCACCAACGAAAATCAAACCCTAAAGCAAAAACTTTTTATATTCCAGCAACGACGAAGAACAGAACACCAAAAAGACTTCCTTTTCTATCAAAAAGCATATAAAAACACAAACTTTACATGGAAATCAAACGACAAACAAACAAAAACATCATTTTTCATGAAAAATCACTTAAAACACTTACAAAAAACATTCTTTTCTCTACCAAAAACCAAGAACGATCGTGTAAATGACATAAAAGAACAAACTTTACTTCAAAACCAACAGAAATCAAATCCTAAACGTAAAAACCTTTTCAGATCTAGAACAGAACAGTGAAACAACCAAAAAGACTTCCTTTTCCATCAAAAATCGCATAAAAACCAAAACTTTACACGCAAATCATTCAACAAACAAAAGGAAAACATCCTTTTGCATGAGTAATCACTTAAAAGAGCAACCTTTACACGTTTTTCAAACAAAAATGAAATAAAAAACGAACCTTTTGCTTAGACGAAGAACGCAGAGAGCGACCTGAGCGAAAGCGAGAGTGCAGAGAGCGAGAGTGCAGAGGAGGCTGAGACTGAGCGAGACTGAGAGAGCGCGAGATTGAGAAGAGGTGGAAGACTGAGAGCTTTGAAATGAGAGGAGGCGGAAGGCGGGAGATTGAGAGGAGGCCAAGACTGAGAGGCTTTTGGGATACTAAGAGGAGGCTTTTCAGATTCTGGCGAAAGTGTAAAAGATTTAGAATTTTGAAACTTTCCACGCTGGCTTAAAATAATATTATTTTTTGCCACATCAACAGTGTCAAGTGGGAGTATGCCACGTGGGAGTGTCAACCTAACATTACTCAATGAAATTTAGGTTAGAATCAGCTCATTCATCAAAGGCCCCACAACAGCTTCTTTGCAATCACAGATGAGAAACCAATATCTCTTCGTTCTTGATCACGCGCAACATCTTAGTTTACAAGAGAAACTAGTGTCCATTCGTATTGTATTCGTTCTTCAACATGCAAAGAGGAATCATCACTACCGTTGTCGCCGTCTGCAAGTGCATTACTTTTATAGGAGTATTTGTCCGTTTTGAGCGTTGTATCTGTGTTGGTGTGGTGTGAGTTGTTAGTTGTGGGTCTGTTTGAAATGTACGTCTTCCTTAGCTATATATTGTTACCTGTGATGGGTGGTCCGAAAGTTCTTATTATTTAAACACTTAAGTAGATATGGTTAATCACTGTGTATGTGCAAAATTGGTCATGGTGCAACATGATTGTCCTTGGGTTATGGTATTCACAGGTGGTTCGTGGTGAACCATGGTATAGTTGTGTTGAATCCAACAATGGAAAACATGTAAGGATTTTAGGTATGGAGGTGTGGGGGGCACAGAATTGCTGCTTGTGATGGGTGGTTAGAAAGTTTTGTTTATTTAAAAAAACACTTAAGTAGACAGGGTTAAACACTCTATATTTGCAAAATAAATTGGTTATGGTGCAGTAGAACTATCCCTTAAGTTATGACATTCGTTGGTGAACTAAGAAACAGTTGTTGTGTTGAATCAATAGTGGAAAACATGTAAGGATTTGAGCTCAACCCCTCGCCTCCCCCATGTTTCAGTCTTAAAGTTTCAATTTTTTAAACTTAGGTAGCAAAAAACCCATTATACCCTTATCCACGTAAGGGATGGTGGCCACGTCAGAATTGACAAAGAGTTGGCATACATGTGAGGTTGTTAAGGCATAATTTTCCATATATATAATATTCAATTTAATTATATCATTGAAACATTTCCAAATGATAATAAAAAACTTGAAAATAGAAAATTCATGGAATGCCCACTATTAAAGGAAGAAGGATCGGTCATTTCAAATTTAAGATGAAAAATTTCATTCAAATATCAGTTTTATTTTTTTTAATAGTAATAAAGAATTTTATAAATAGAAATAAATAGGTTATCCCAACTTATATACAAAAAGATAGACACAGAAAAACACACACATAGAGAGGTAGTACACCCTCAGCCCCAAACAATATTCACCCTGCCAACAGAAGTAGAAGCAAACAAGACTTCATTTATAATAAACAAGACCTCATGTAGGTCATCGTACATCTAAAAAAAATGTAAGTAATCCTCATCAATCTTCTATTATAGCATCATTAAGACAAATACATATTTTTTTCAAAAAAATGAGCCAAGAAGAATAACATTGATAAACAGAATTTGATCGCTCCTTCTTAATCTCCAATTATACTCTTATGCTTTGCATCATAACTCAGCACCACTGTATCCACAAGGCATAAGACCTTCTTGCAAAAATAAGAGTCAAAATTATGACATCTATAGTAATAAAAGACATTAGTTATACCACTCAAGCCCACTCCTCTACCCCTGCTACGGATTCAACATTTTTATGCCTTTCAAAGATGCAATGACCCAAGCAGAATAAGAGAAAAGAGATTCTTAAATTTAACTCTTGTAATAACCCATGTTTTAGCTTGAAGTGTAGATAAAACCTCTACAATATCACAAACCATGTTCTTGAAAGCAATAACACTCTCCACACACTGGTCTCACTCCTACCCATCCCAAAATCACAAAACTCTAAAAAGTGCTCTTTGACCAAACAATGGTGTACAAATTATACCCGTAGCCATCATCCAGACCTATTTTATAAACTCCTAAACACTTCACAAGTAAAAAATAAATAGTCTAAATTTTCTTCACCTAAATTACACAACAAGATACTTCCAATTGAGATTCCTACCTTAAAAACTTTGATGGATAACCTATTTAAGACAAGTCTCAAATGTGAACAACCGGTATAGCTTTTGCACAATTCTCAATTCAAATACTAATTAAAATATTATTTTCAATAACTATTTTTAATTAAAATATTATTTTCAATAACTATTTTTAAGTTATGATAATATTATGATTTTTTTTTTCTTTTATTTGTACCTAAATTGAGAGTTGATTCTATTGTTGTCGTTAATTGGGAGCACTACTAATAACTGCACTAGTACACACTAGTAGTGCCTATCTTTTCACTAATAAAAAATATTAGCAATTAAAAAAATATAGTTATTATAATAACTATTAAAATTAAAAATTTGGTAATTTAATTTATACTGAAATAGAAAATAATATACATGAAATAGTTATAAAAATGAATTAATTTTATTAATTTTTATAATGTTATGATTAACACTTGTTTTTAATATTTTTGGTAGTTTTTCTAGAAATGTGGAACTGTATGTGTTTTCGCTAGTAATAATAAAGATAAAATCAATTAAAAGTTGTAAAAAAATCATTAAAAAAATCATCAACATTATTAATTATAATAGTTCGATACAAACTCTTCTAGGTTTTCTTTGGCATATGTAGCAGAAATATTAGTCTATATTCTAAACCGACTTTATTTTGAGCAAATCACGATGACATTGTGAAATCCGTGAGTAATATAGGGTTAGTCTGCAATTCACTAAAAAAATATCAATTAAAATGTAACACATTTCAAACCTATTTTAGATTTAGGTATTTTTTTTTAAAAAAAAGCCTAGTCTAATTCAAAAATAAAAGTTCAGTGAATATTAAGTATCATATTAATTACTTTTCTCAATTATGTTGTCTTTGAGGTAGTAGGGTTTTTTTTTTTTCATTCTTTGTTTGCTATATTTACCCATTTCATTCTTAATACAACACAACATAAATAACGAATAACATATTCAAAATAAATTAAATAATTTAAATTTTTAAAAAAATATATATATCTCCCATCTCAAATCCATCCAATGAATATTAGTTTTTAACTTACAGACGTTACCATTTATAGTACAGAAAGGTTACGTTGAATCAAAAATTGTATTAATTAGATACTAACAAGGGTTGAGTTTAAAAGATTAGTTCTTGATAAACCAAAACTCAAATCTGAATTGGAGAAATGGCTAAAATAAGATTGCGTAAAGAAAAAACGACAGTTGCAGGGAAAATGTGCATAAAGTGATGATTCTATATTAGCTAATATTTTAGTTTTATAAAATATCAAGTTGAAGATACGATACATTATTTTTGTTGACTGTGCCCATATACGACTCAGAAATTCAGAATATCTTATTATTCTGGTGAAAAAAAATGGCTAACTACTACGGCTTTTTCTGTCACCTGCAAATAGATGCAATTAACCCATCCAACGCTGTAATTTATATGCTATTTTTTCAGCATCATTGGGGAAGATTTGTAGGTGGAGTATCCATCTATTCTTCTTGATTTAACCATTCCATGGCTATTTCAACATAACTCTGTTTGTGATACCATAAAAAAATGTTTATAACAAGCCACAAGTTCCATTTTTTTCAGCCACCTCAATAGACTGCTAAAAAGTTTCACCCACACCTATCTCTTAGCGTTTATGTTTTATTTATTCTCTTCAATTAGAAATTTGCGGTGTAAAAAGAATCTATACCATTGAAGTTTTCTCTAATAGAGACGTATGATATATCACAACTTTTGGTTCGAGTATTATTGTATTACTATAGTTCTGCTTTGCCCCAGATCACGCTCTAAATAAGTAGTATTCAAAGAAACTCATACCATGGAAACTTCTGTTTTGTAGTTAAAGAAACAACTCGAGAAAAGTAGTTGGTAAAAAATGTGCAACAGAAAAGTAATTATCCTATAAATACTTGGAGAGCTACTTCAAATAAAGATAAAATCAATGAGTATACAACAAAGTTTTAGCTTATAAATAGATAAGTTAAGTTTAAATTTATTTTTTAATACAGTACAAAAATTTATCTTAAAAGAAATTTATTAAATATATTATATATATTATATCATTTGTTATTGAGTTATTATTAAATTATAAATTAATTAAAGATAAAATTACTTTATAATAAATAGATAGATAATCCTCAATTTTATGAAAATGAACTTAAATTTATACCTGATTATAAAAAAAAAAAAATCATATGGGAAGCACTGATTATACCAGATTACAGAGATGATGGTGAAGCATATATATCTTACTGATGCACGCAAACATTTTCATAAAATATGGACTATGATACTTTTACATCTCATAAAATTTTACAAACACTTTGTTTCTTTTTCTTCATAAATATAAAATTTTATGTTCATAATAATTATAATATCATTTAAAGTGATTTTCATGTGGTTGTTACATTTGTCAAAATATTATTTTTCATATAATATATAAGAAAATCATTCTTTGACAACCCTTCAAATAATATTACTTTTTGACAACTTTGACATGTTTACGTGATAAAAGGTAAAATTGTATTATAATATTATGTTTCATATCAATTTTGAAAGAAAAACAGAATGATCTTTACGTAAAAAAATAAAAAACTCAATAAGTGACTGATAAGAGTAAAACTCGTTGTCATTGAGATAAAGAAAATATTGGAATCGTAGCATGTTGTCAATGGAAGAAGATTTCAGAACAAGGCAAGAACTTGAAATCTTGAATGGAGAATCAATGAGATTATTCATGATGTAAGGTTTGAGGGTTTTCATCCTTAAAAAAATAAAAGAACAAAGTGATATTATATTACAGGATTGGTAGAGAAGGAGGAAGCTTGCACCAATGGACAAGATGAAAGACAGAGATACCTTCACCGCAACTGAGAACGAATCAATAGAAAAAAAGAATGACACAAAAACTCTTACCGCAAACGATAACCATGAATAGAGAGAGACTCAAAACCCACAAAGATTAAATGGTACATAAAGATTGACAATTCAAACTTTCTCCAAAACATATTTTAATTTTCAAATTATTTTCCAACTGTGTTTAAATTAAATAATATTATTCTTGTTGACTCACCACCACTTGGCCACCACGTCAAGTTGTCAAATGGTTGGAACGCCACTTCGCGGTATCAATCTATCATAACCCTAAAATATAATATAAAAGGCAGTGATAGGTTGACATCCAATACGGTTGTCAAAACATTATTTTCTTAGTATAAAATATGGAAAAAAACTGATTTGACATTTGCACAAAAAAATACATCCCTTTGATAACGTGAAGTGGCATGTCTTTATCATATGAAGAGGGTAAATTTATATTTTCCTATTTGTGGACCTTTATCATTTTCACCCACCACAACAGGAAATCCTAAGAACCAAAATTTTATCCTTCTAACCGAACACAAATCAAGACAGGTTCACACCCAAACAATTTAAAAAAGGAAGAACAACCAAGGGAATCCTTCACCGTAACGGAGAACAAGTAAGGGAAAACCATGAGCACGGCGCTGCCCAAAACGAAAACTGCCCACGAACTACTTTACCTCACATCAAATCAAAACACACCACCGCTCGATCGGAGAACTATCACCTAACAATCAAGTATCGCTTCTAAGCACTGATAAGTACCAATTTTGAGTGTTTTTATACATGATAAATCTTGAGTACTTGTGGGTTTAAATGTTATTTAAAATAGTAATTATTCCCAATTTTAGAGTTTTTGGATTTAAATTTATGTTTTGAGTCTTGAGTTAAAGGAAATCATTTAATTTCAATTATTGTGAAATTTTAGGTATATAAGAATGAAGAAAATGATAGATTGGAAGATTCATGAAGAAAAGAAATAAAAAGTTTAAAATAGAAAAAAGCCCGAGAGAAAAGTCACTTAACCTAGGCCCAAAACCAAGTTTAAAAAGAGATTTTTAGAGTTTTGGAAGACATCAAGACCTAGAGGATGGAGACAGACGACTAGAATCAAGATTCTCTTTTTCTCTTGCAATCTTCCTTTCATTGATTTGTAATGGCTACCATGGGTAGCTAAATTCTTCATCTTTGGGGAGTTAAATGTAATTTTTTGAACCCATTCGTATTTTGGTGATTTTTATATATAATATTCTGTTTCTACTCAATTGGTATTCTCATCTTATGCTTAAAGCTAGATTTTATTTGATCAATAGAGTCTTGATTTTGATTGTTAAATTTAACTGAGAAATAGTTTTGAGTTTCTAACCTACATGAAAATACTCAATATATTGGAATACTAAGATAGATTTGTTTGGAATACTAAGGATAGATTTGAGTGTATTGATGACTTATAACATCTGTTCTTAATGCTGGATAATTTACTAAATAGCTGAGAAAGTAGTGTTTAGGGAAGTATCTTATGAAATTCATATAAGAGGAATCAGTGTCAATGATTTTTATATGTGCATCAATATTGAGTAGTTATGAATTTGATATGTTTTTATCAAATCCAAAATATGAATGAGGAAGATAAATGAAGTTAAATCCCAGAGTTCTATATCTTGAAAACTTCTTTTTATAATTGCTATTTATTCTTTAATTATGTTTATTACTTATTAATTCAAATTACACTCAAACCATCTTGAAACGTTTATTTGCTTACTTTATAAATCTATATTACTTTTGATTCGATACACTTACCAAAAAAGATCAACAAGTTATCTCCAAAACACCACTACTCTAAATCAACAACCAACCACGACGACATTCACAAAATAATCTAAACTTATATTAATTTCATGTTAAACACCGTAGTCGGCTCCTCCAACTAAAAAGATATGTTTATTGTCAACTCATTCTCATATATTTATAAAATAAGATTGTCATGTACATAAAATTGTTAAGTAATTGACATGAGAGGTCGATATATCAAACCATTACGACTCACAAAATATATACACAATAATTATTAAAAGAGTAATTAATCCTATCATTATTGACTTAAGGGTCACAATGACTATCCCTTTCAATAATATTAATATTGCTTGGAAGATTAGCTTTTAAAATGACAACATCCACATAATCATTATTGACCTGTTCAACTGTGAAACAGTGGGAACATTATCAGCAAACTAGCATAAGGGATTGGAAACTGAAACTGATTTCATAAACTCCATGTCTGATTCAAGAGAGGTCATTATATGTGGTAAAAGGCAGATTTCTAAATCGATGCTTCCCCCTCCTTCACAACCTGGATATGACATCACCTTCCCATCAAATTTGTTGGCATAGCCACTTCTTACTGCCACTGCTTTCCCCATTCCAAACTCATTCCCATACATGTTGAACCTGGGTGAGCTACTTATCAATACAACGTACGGCTCCAAGGGCTGACCCATTTGCTTGATGACCGGAGACTGTAACCACTCTTGGAGTGATTGCTTCACCTCTCTGTCATTGTGCCTTGTAATAGCAAGGTGCAACTTCCATGCAGCCCATCCTAGATCATTCTCAAGTAATTCCCCCACTGTCGTTTCCGCCCTCAACTGATTAACCGAGTTTCCAAAGTATTCATGAGGCAGAGGCGGTTCCATTCTTGAGCGATTGTTTGCACTTAACCTGAAACTTGTTCTTTGCTCATATGGTAGAGAGCTTGCACGAATTATGGATCTCCAAACAAGTGCTGATAATGACTGGAACGAAGAGATTTTCGTGGTATTACTCTTGGACTCTGAGTTTGCCTTTGCTTTCAGTTTTGCTAGAGACTCCGCTGAAAAGTGGAAGATTCTCTCTCTCATCAAGGGCGCTTCAAATCTACTGATAAACTTGTCGTGATGTTTGAAAGGAAGATTGATTGGTGGACTGCAGCCATTTGGAAAGTATCGGTTGTGAATAGGTTGTCGCAAAATGGGAACATCATATTCTTGGCCTTGAGGTTGAGCTTGAAAGATCTGAGACCATGTATTGAAGAAATTCCAATACGAAGTGCCATCACCGACAGAGTGATTCATGGAACAACCTATGAAAATACCATCCACTAGTTCAGTGACTTGGATGGACAATAATGGCATGGTATGACCATCATGGTTGACTGCTTTGTGGTGGTCAAAGAATGAGTGAAAAATGGATGGGGTATCAACTGGGGAGAGTATGTCAGATATGGTGATATCAACAGTTGCATGAATGAATCTAGCTCCATCACTGTTGATGCAATCAACGAATATGGCATAAGAAGGAGGGTTTTCGGTTTTGTGGGTGACAAGGCGACCAGACAATGGATAGAAATGGGAGAGGGTGAGAGAAAGAGAATGTTCGAGCTTCTCCAACAGATTTTGTATGAAATCATGTTGATGAACAAGGGTTTCAGGCTTCTTGAAGAGTAGACCCTTCTGGATATAGTGCATAGACAACATGGAAATATCCCAAGGTGTTAAATTGCATATTTGGTTTGACACTTGGGTTAAACCTTGTGGTTTAACGAAACATTCAGAAATGCGTCGAACGACCGGAGTACTCATGATTCAAATTTACACTCAAGTTTTGGTTTGTTGGAGACAGCTTAGAGTTATGAATATGTATGGAGTTATATAAAAACAAGTTTCTGAGTTTTGCTAGGAAACTTCTACCCAAAACAACATAGGAAGCAAATGCGTTTTTGAGTTTTGATACGAATGTGTGCCCACTAGAATACAGTTTAGAATGATTTACTCCTTTGTTTAAACTCAATCATTTTAGAAGCTATTTTTAATAAAAAAAAAATTCTGTTAAATAATACTTTTTACTAGAGGTTAAATAATACTTTTTATAGATAATATTAAAAATGATATATTATATATATACGATAAAAATATATCATTTTTAATATTATATATATATTCAATTTAATTATACCATTGAACCATTTCCAAATGAGAATAAAAAACTTGAAGATAGAAAATTCGTGGAAAGCTCGTCTTTTTGCAGTTTCCTCATTTCGTTTGGTTTTTGCTAATCAAATAATTAAAAAGGGTTTTCGTTCTAACGAGGATAGAGCATATGATTTTTTTTATTAGTTGTTTTTGTTATTAATTAAAATTTTTGAAAATTCATTGATAAGTTAAGGAAATTAGTTACAAATATTTCGTAATTGAATAACTAATCAAAGAGAGAAAAACATGACGATAAATTTCGTTCTAAAAACTCAAAAAAAAGTGTCATAAAATGAAAATACACATGTTTATGTGAGAAAAAGTATTAAACTTGTATTGTTAAGTAAAAATTGAAATTTATTATACAAGGGCGTGTATTAATTATTTGATTGTTTACTATCAAGAATTTTGAATACATTTAACATATGCTAATAACTTCTCAAATTTCTTATGAAATTTCTGCTATGTGTAAAAACAATATCAATTGACCAGGAATATTTCTTTTTATCCATTCAAACTCAAAACTGATTTTTACACTCTTCATTGTAAGAGCTGTAGCTGATGAAAAAAGTAAGTGGTAAGAGGTGCTAAAATTAATAAATATTAAATGATACATCAGATAGTATGTTAACATTGCGTGTTGTCCCCGACAAAGTTTAGCAGGCCCCAGTAATGTCGGAAGAAGGATTGGTCATTTCAAATCTATGATACAAAATTTCATTCAAATATTAGTTAAAATATTATTTTCAATGACTATTTTAAAGTTATGATAATATTATGGATTTTTTTTATTTTTGTATTTTTTTTTACTTGTAGGTAACTTGAGATTTGATTCTATTATTGTCGTTAATTTGGAGCACTAATTATAACTCCATTAGTACACACTAGTAGTGCATATTTTTTTTATAATTAAAAATATAGTTATTATAATAATTATTAAAATTAAAAATAGTTACTCTAATTTATATTGAAATTAAAAAAATAATATACATAAAAAATAGTTATAAAAATGAATTATTTTTATTAAATTTTTATAATGTTATAATTAACACTTGTTATTAATATTGTTGGTAGTTTTTCTATACATGAACTACATATACGATTATGTATAGAGATACACCATTTAGTAATTTTTATATTTAATGGAACAATTTTATCTTTTAACAAATAAAAAATTATTTACTTATTTATTTAATACAATAAATAATTCAAAAAAAATTATTTCAAAATAACTAAATAACTTTTTTAACGATTGCATAATTTTTAATATGTATCTATATATATTAGTTGCATTATTTTTATATTTTTAATTAATTAATCATATAAATAATAAAATTATATATTTTTAATATAATAAAAATGTGAATATGTGTGAAACCATATATGTTTTTGCTAGTAATAATAAAGATAAAATCGATTAAAAAAATTAAAAAAATCATTAACATTATTAATTATAATAGCTCGAGACATAAATAAAATTGTTCTTCTAAGTTTTCCTTGGCATCTGTAGCTAGAAATATTAGTCTATATTTTAAACCAACTTTATTTTTAGCAAATCACGATGACATTGCAAAGTCCGTGAGTTATAGGGTTAGTTTGCAAATCGTTAAAAAAAATATCAATTAAAATGTAACTAATAATTACATTTCAAACCTATTTTAGATTTAGATATGATTTTTTTGTTTTGTTTTAAAAAAGTCAAGTCTAATTCAAAATAAAAAAGTTAAGTGAATATTAAATTACATAACATGAAATACACGTATGATATTAATTATTTTTGTCAATTATGTTTGTTAATGTCTTTGATGTAGTCGGTTATTTTTTTTTCACTCTTTGTTCGCTATATTTACCCATTTCATTCCTAATACAACACAACATAAATAAAAAATAACATATTCAAAATAAATTAAATAATTTAATTTAAACTTTAAAAATAACTTTTTATACCTCCCATCTCAAATCCAAGCAATGAATATTACTTTTAAACTTACACAGACGTTAAAATTTATAGTACAGAAAGGTTACGTTGAATCAAAATTTGTTTTAGACACTAACAAGGGTTGAGTTTAAAAGATTAGTTCTTGATGAACAAATACTCAAATCTGAATTGGAGAAATGGCTAAAATAAGATTGCTTAAAGAAAAACGATAGTTACCGGGAAAATGTGCATAAAGTGATTCTATGTTAGTTAATATTTTATTTTATAAAATATCAAGTTGAAGATACGATACATTATTTCTGTAAACTGTGCCCATACACGACTCAGAAATTCAGAATATCTTATTATTCTGGTGGAAAAATGGCTAACTACTATGGCTTTTCATGTCACCTGCAAATGGATGCAATTAACCCATCCAACGCTATAATTTATATGCTATTTTTTCAGCATCATTTGGGGAAGATTTGTTGGTGGAGTGTCCATCTATTCTTCTTAATTTAACCATTCAATGGCTATTTCAACAACACTCTGTTTGTGATACCATAAAAAAATGTTTATAACAAGCTACAAGTTCCATTTTTTTTTCAGCCACCTCAATAAGACGGCTAAAAAGTTTCACCTACACCAATCTTTTCGCGTTTATGTTTTATTTATTCTCTTCAATTAAAAATTTGCACGTCGGTGTAAAAAGAATCTATACCATTGAAGTTTTCTCTAATAGAGACGTATGATATATATCACACCTTTTGGTCTGATTATTATTGTATTACATAGTTCTGTTTTGCCGCAGATCACGCTCTAAATAACTATATTCAATAAAAACTCATACCATGGAAACTTCTGTTTTGTAGTTAAAGAAGCAACTCGAGGAAATTAGTTGGTAAAAGATGTGCAACAACAAAGTAGTTATCCTACAATTACTTGGAGAGCTACTTCAAACAAAGATAAAATCAATTTATGAGTATAAAGTAAAGTGTTAGCTTATAAATAGATAAGTTAAGTTTAAATTTATTTTTTAATACAGTACAAAAATTTATCTTAACGAAATTTATTAGATATAATTATATTGTTATTGAGTTATTATTAAATTATAAATTAATTAAAGATAATATTACTTTATAATAAATAGATAGATAATCCTCAATTTTATGAAAATTAATTGAAATTTAACTTACCGTTTTTCCATATAAAAAATTAAGATAACTTTTGTAATGGTTGCTATCAAAGGATGTCAAACAATATGTAATTGAATAAATAATGATGTTCGAAATCTGACAGTAAAATGATTCATGCACTGAGTATTATCATCGTCTAAAATCAATTTTAAAAGTTAAGTTGTAACTCGATAAGCCAATTAAAAAATTCAAAAAATCTTTGAAGTGATCTAGCTTAATTAATATGCATGTATATTTTTAATAAACTTAAAACTTCTTGAATTTAATATTTTTCGCACCAGATTTTTTTGAATTAATTGTCAAAATTCTAATCTATCGATTCCTAGAGAGTACTGCCTAACAGAGGTAGGTGAAATATATGAAAAAATGATTAAAAATGTTGAAGAAGATTGGGGATTCACTAGAAATATAAAAAGTTCACCAAAGAATGTGATTAGTAAGAGAAAAGGTAAAAGAAAAAATATCATCAAACAACCTTGTATATGGAGATAACATCAATAAACACATTTAAATTTGACATAATGGTATCTCTTTGAGTCTTATGTGAGGGTGCTAGACTATGCCAAAGAGCTCTCCATAAAAAAAAAAAAAAGGCAATATTTATTGTGATAAAAACCCTTAAAAAATAATCACTATAAAAATAATATTATTAATTACTTGTTATCTCTTATTTAAGTGTTCCATCAATATGCAAGGTTATAAGTACACATCATATGTTTGTGAGATGACTATTGTTTTGGGTTCAAATTTTATAGGTTAGTGTTGATACCTTGTCATCTCTTTAAAATTTTACAGTCAGATTAAAAGTGGTTGTATGTTATCTATTTGGTTCTAAATAATGTGATCACAAAATTATCTTTCACTATTAGGTACTTATATTTCAGCTTTGTTATTCTAATTTCATCACATACCTTGTGGGTGCATCAAATTATGATCCACATCAACATTCTCTGCAAATTAGTTTGGATACACTTAACACTTAAGCAAACGTAATTGCTTGTTTCCAATCCATCTGTGACTCTCTTCATGTACAGTTCATCGGCAAAAGCAAATAATAGACTAAGTGAAATTGGTTCCATTAATTAAACAACATCATTTGACCCGGTCAAACTTTATTTAGAATAAATTTATTTTTAACTTCTAACTACTCTATCATATCATATTATTGATTTTATGAAGTTATTATTAGAATAAGCAAGTTTGTTTTTGTAGTTACTCCTATTAACAATGTGAATTCTTTCGTTTTCTTAAATAAAGCTTATCTTTCATAAGAGTAAGTGATTGTTGAAATTTGAAGTATCAACTTAGTGGAGATCTCATAATTTATAGTAATACTTTTCAGATAAATAATCTTATATATATATTTATATATATATATATATCTAATTTGATTAGCTAATATGAGATGATTGTAGAAAAAAATATAGTTAAAATTAAATTATTTTTAAAGTACAGAAAGGTTTCTAATGTTCTTTAAATCAAAATTTGTATTAGATAACAAGGTTGATTTTAAGAGATAGAATTAGTTTTTTATCATCCAATATTGAAATCGTAAATAGAGAAATGCCTAAAATAAGCTTTATATATATATATATATATATATATATATATATATATATATATATATATATATATATATATATATTTTATTTTTGTTGACTGGCTCAGAAGTTTCAGAATACCTTATAGGCTGGTAAAAAATAGCGAATGACATCATTAATTAATGGCTTTTGTGGATGCGATGCATCCAACCCTATAACTCATAATGACATCTCAGCATCATATCCAGAATGATGGTGGAGTATCCATTTCCTCTATTTAATTAACCATTCAATGGCTAATCTGAACAAAACTTTACTTAAGATACCATTAAAAACGTTCATAACGATCCACAAGTTTCATTAATGCACTAATGTGGAAAAATGAGTCCTGCAGCCGCCTCAATAGACTGCTAAGTTAAATATATGCATGCTTTAAAATACAAGTCTTATTACTTTACACATTAAATACTCTAATCATATTTTCTCAAATAAAACTCAAAAATATATTTTTTTCTTGACATTTCCGAAAGATTTTTTTTTTTTCCAAATTTCATACGAACCTCTGAACATTTATGTTTTCTTTATTCTCTTCAATTAAATTTCACACATGAGAAAAAAATTAATCATCTCAAAATTACTATTTAATTATTTTCTGATAGATATTTGATATATCATTTTCTGTTAGAGAATAGAAAACTGAAAAAATAAGCCATGATTTCACACTTTCAACCGCTACTTTGAGAAACCGCCTTTTTTTAATGTTATTGATTTTGAAGAATAATCTGACTAACTATTATGATCTCTAGTTTTCAGAAATTAAATTAATGATTTACTGTACCATAATATCTATTTGTTTTTGTACCTCGGGAGAGTTAATATAAACCTTAAAACTAAATAGTCTTTTGATGGAAGAAGGGCTTGTAAAGTAGTTTTTATGTAACTTTTCTATATTGGATAAAAAAACACTTCTAAAATTGTGTAACATTAATTTGAGTTGTCTTTTGTTTTTTCTTTTTATATAGAAAGTGTAGAATCGGGAGATCAAATGTTGAGAGTTAGAATTTTTACATTATTAGAAACATCAATTTTGTTGAGAGGAGTAATTCGTCACAAAATAAATAAAATTTCATTATAAAATAGTTAATGGTGAATTTTGTGATGGAGATTATAAATCTGGATATATTTCATAATAGTTGTTTTCATAACTGGTTTATATGTTATAATTTTTTTCACAAATTATGGTAAAAATAAACATACAGACAACTTATTTTTCTAAGTTATTATGGATTTTTCATAAATCTTTAATGTCATATTATGTCACAACATATATATTTATATATATGAAAAAAATCAAGACATTTGATTCATGAATAGATTTATATTAGAAATGTTTTAATATAATAATTCTATAGGTTGATCTTATTCTCAATTTTTTAATGTGAAACTTTCCGTCAGAACTTAGTTAGAGTGACATAAATTGAATTTTTTTAAATTCAATTACAATTATCTAAATTTATATTAATCTTTTTTAATGGATTTATCATAAATTTAAAATTTTATTTTAAAATTTTATGTTCAATCTATTTAATTAAATTTGGATTAGATATAGATATTTTTTTGAAAATATAAAGTGAAAGTGAACTTGACTTAGTTCAACTTATGAAAAGTAGGTCGAATCAAATTTAGGTAAGATAAGATTGAGTTGGGTTAGTTACACTAAAATCAAGTTACTTTTGAGTCTGATCAGACCTATCCTCAAGTTAGGTCAGATTTAAGTCAAGCTTGACTTAAATAAGCATTAGCCAGATTAGGCCTAAGTCAAGTTAGGTCAAGTCAAAATCATAACAAGTTGGTTGTGTTGATCTAGTTTATGTTTGATTTGGTCAGGTCCAAATCAGGTTTAGTTGAGTCAGATCTAGATCAAAGAGAGTCAAGTTACACCCACTTTAGGCCAAACCAAGACTAATCCACATCAAATATAATTAGGGTCGACCCCATGTTAATCTCATTCAAGTCAAGTCAATAGGTACCAAGACGAGCTAAGACAAATCGAGCTGAGTTAAGTTGGGCCAAAGTTAAATTGAGCTAGCTTGGGTCCATATAAAGTCAAATAGCCCATTGGTTAGATTAAGCCATCTCGGGTCCACTTAAGGTTGAATCAGCAAGGGCCCACTTTATGTTGAATTGTGTGGACCCAAGTCGAGCTAAATTGGCCTGAGTCCATACTAGGGTGAATCGAACTGAGAACAAGTTGGGGCACGTAGGTGATCCCCAAGTCAAGACAAAATGGGACGAGTCCGAGTTGAGCTAAGTTGGGTAAGACTTAGATGAGGTTGAGTCAGCTCGAGTCTATGTCAGGTTGAGTAAACCCAGTCCACTTAGGGTAAGTTGTGTTGGACTAAGTTGAGTTAAGCTAAGGTAAACTTGACTCAACTCAAATCCACATCAGGCTGAGTCAATCCAGGTCTACGTTGAGTTGAGTTTGTCCAGGTCCATGTTGGACTAAGTCAGCTTAAGCCTAGTTGGGCTGAGTTGACATAGTCCAATAAAGTTGAGTTAGGATGGGCCCACATCAAGTCGTATGTAGCCGAAAACAAGTTGACATGAGCCTCGCCGAAACTAGTCAGGCTTAAGTCGAGTTGAGTCAATAAAACTTATGTTGAATTAAGTTAACCCAATACTAACTTAGGTTAAGTAGACCCGAGTCCACGTCAAGCTAAGTTAGACTGAATTCAAGTCTTACTTTGTTAATGCAAGCTTACATTAAGTTAAGTTAATCCAAATTCAAATTGAATTGAATCCGATCAATCTAAAATAAGTTCAAGTTAAATTGAGTGTACTTAAAGAACGAATATATCAAGTCTAGGTGGATCTGAGATAGTTATATATTTTAATTTATTATAATTAAAATTTGAGAATTATTTGATTAATTTAGAAAATTACTTTCAAATATTTTATAATATAATTGAATGACTAATTAAAGAGAGAAAAGTATGATGATTAATTTTGTTGTAAATACTCAACAAAAGTATTTCTAGTGAGAAAAAATAGATTAAATACGGTTTTCTAAGAATAAAAATTTAAATTTATTATACGACTGTATATATTAGTTATTTGGTCGTTCCTCATCAATAATTTTGAATACATTTATATATACTAATAACTTGTCAAAATTAGTATGAAAATTCTGTATCATGTATAAAGAAAAGATAAATTGACTAAGAACATTTGAAAGAATATTTAAGTTATTTTATTTTTATGTCCAAAGGTTTCATTGAAGACTTAAGTCATGTGAACATATTATAATAAAGAAATTTTATAAAACTCAGATTTCATGAAGTTGGAGCAAAGGGAGTATATGAACGAGTAAGGTGCTCCATCCACGCAAGCTTTCCTTCTGGACGCATTTTTCGTGCACCTCCATTATTTACTTCTGCACCTCCATATTTTAAAAATATTAAAAACATTCTTTTGAATTATATAATAAAAATATAATATTTTATTTTAGATTATACAATCTAAAATGTAATTTTTATATTTTAAATTATACGATTCGATATATAATTTAAAATATAATTATTTTATTTTAAATTATATAAGTAAAATATAAAAATTATATTTTAGATTTATAATTTAAAATATTATTTTTTTATATTATGAATTAAAAATTATATTCTAAATTAAGAGGTGAGGAAGTATTAATTTTTTTATTAAAGATATATTAGTCAATGCACTTTATATATATATATGGAGGGTGCAGAAAGAATGTGTCTTCCTTCTGAAGGGTATGTTTAAGCCCGACAGTCCACTCTCCCTTACTAAAGTTATTGCTACACTTTTCTTGTTGAAGGTGTCACAAAAATTAATAAATATTAAATTATACATCACATAGTATCACATAGTATGTTAATATTGCGTTGTGTGGAAAATGGATCACACATGATTTTTTTTTTTTTTTTTATAACAGATCACATATTAACTATTGATGGAAGAAGGATTGGTAATTTCAAAATTTATGATAAAAAATTTGATTCAAGTATTACTAAAGGTATTTTCAACCGGAGCTATTTTAAAATTTTGATATTGTGCTTTGTTAGAATTATTAATATCAATGAGTCAGAATAAATTTACATATGAAATCATACACTTTTAATCCATTTTTTTTTTTTTACTCAACCTGTGACTTTGAAATTATCATTGAATTCTTAACATGTTTTCCTGTTTTCTAGTCCATTATAAATTGTCTTTAATGTGTTATTTTTGTCCTAGTTACTTTTAAAGTTTAACTCATTAGAGTATAAATTTTTGTTAGTCTAATTTAACATTATGTTAGATTTACAACAAATATATCAGTGTGTTAGGTTTGGCTACATGGGTCAAATAAGACAACTGTTTATTTCCTTTTTAAATAATTTGTTTTAAAATGCTTATTACACATAAATATTCGTTAGATTGATACATGAGACAAATAATACCCCTTCTTTCCTTTTTAAATGATTTGTTTTGGAATTCTTACTAGAACCATATATATTTGTATTCCAAACTAGCATGTAGATTCCTATATAATAGGTCGAGATTTGTTGTTTGTTGTTCGCCGGTGTTGTCTCCTTAACTATATCGTCGCTGCATCCTACAATCCTAAATTTCATTGACGTCATTATTATGATATCCTCATCGTCAATAAACATCCTTCTCACCACTGTCTCATCGTGGCAGTGGAAAACAATATCGAGAAACCTATAAATGCAACAGGAGAAGAATAATTGAAATTTTTAGCTATGACATATGAATATATCAGAAGAATTAAAATATGGAATAACATTCATTATGTTGATTTTCTTCCTTCATATTCAGTAACATATATGTAAAGAATAAAGAAAAAAAAATGTGTAAGAAATACTCCTAATATCAATCTATTAATAGAAATAACTAATTATTATATAAATACTTTTTTAATTATTAGTTAACGATGAATTTATCTCAACTATTATTAGAAGATTGACAATATTGACTCAAATTTCCAATATCTTTTATTATTAATAATTAGGATATATCCATCGTTTATCATTATATCACTAAAAGTCATAGCTATTAGTTAAAAACTTACTATTTAAGAACATAATAACTAAATATTATAATTTAATTATGATTTAATCCACCAAACCTGTCACAGAATAATGCCGGCAGTAAGACTTATCTTTCTTTAACCTAAGATATTAAACTGAAACAAAACCTTCAATTACTCACAAAGAGATGGTGTAGTAAACCATTGGGCACTTGGATTTGTCAGAGCCCACCTCATCCAAATATGAGCAAAATGGAATCCCCTCAAATACTTGATTTGCATAAGATATTGTGATGCTTAATGCAGACACAAAACATGCTTCCAAGCCTTAGAACTCATGGCTTCATACGTGTAAACATGCTTCCAAGCCTTAGAACTAAATTGACTTGAACATAATGTAAATATTGAGTTTTGAAATTCATCACAATAAAATATCCAAGTTTTATTAATAACCTAAATCATGTTAAAAAATATATTAACTAATGAAAATTCAATAAATGACCTAAATCATGTATATCTAACTTTTCTATTGTTTTGTGGAAAATTATTATTCTCTTGAATTAAAAAAATACACAAACCAAAAAAAAAAAAAAAGTATTTCACTT